>Ga0080006_1193874_pt1 | contig 79183 bp, 58 predicted proteins | sample RS3BMetagenome_FD_69209 | JGI IMG/M metagenome (GOLD analysis project Ga0080006, IMG submission 69209) | Ferric oxide microbial mat and aquatic microbial communities from Rainbow Spring, Yellowstone National Park, USA - RS3B (SPADES... ... | reverse complement strand
AGGCCACCAGCCAGTAACCGTCGCCCGAGGGCGAGGCGGCCATGCCCACGACGGGCGCACGGAGCGGGGCGACGGCCATCGAGCCGTGGAAGCCGGCGTCGCCGAAGGCGAACACCCCGCCATCCGAGGCCACCAGCCAGTAACCGTCGCCCGAGGGCGAGGCGGCCATGCCCACGACGGGCGCACGGAGCGGGGCGACGGCCATCGAGCCGTGGAAGCCGGCGTCGCCGAAGGCGAACACCCCGCCGTCCGAGGCCACCAGCCAGTAACCGTCGCCCGAGGGCGAGGCGGCCATGCCCACGACGGGCGCACGGAGCGGGGTGGCTCCCATGGAGCCGTGGAAGCCGGCGTCGCCGAAGGCGAACACCCCGCCGTCCGAGGCCACCAGCCAGTAGGTCCCGACCGCCGCCGTCCCCGACGGGCGCACGTTGACGACGGTGTGCAGCTGCGTCGCGGGACCGCTCTCGGCCGCCTGGACCATGGAGCCCGCCCCGCCCGCGCCGGGCAGTGCCGGATCCGCGGCGAACACCCCCACCGTCGTCGGGTCGGGCGCCCATCCGGCCGGGAGGTTGCGTTCGACGACCGTGTAGGTGGCGAGGCCTCCCACCTTGAGGCTCGTCGGGACCTTTCCGTCCTCCGTCTCGGTCAGCTGGTACACGCAGGCGAGGGGGGCGCCCGGCGCCGGGTACGTGCACGTGGCCGTCCCCATGCTGCTGGTGGCCACCAGCGCGAAGTCCGCCGGCAGGCGGGGCGGCGGCAAGGAGCCGACGGCGCCACCGGGGTCCCACTCGACGGCGAAGGTCATGTGCACCGAGCTCCCCTGGTGCTGCGCGGCACCGCACGCCAGCCAGATCGGGAGGGACACCGCCGTCGCCCCGTCGACGGAGACCGTCACCAGCAGGTGGTACCCGTTGTCCTGCATCACCAGCCCGAGCCCGTCGATGACGTCGTGGACGTCGGTGGGCCCGAAGGTGGCCGCCCCCGACGACGTCGCCGCCGCGACGTCGATCAGCGTGCCGGTGCCGGAGGGCTCGGTGCCGGTCACCACCAGGCCGACCGAGTGGTCGCCCTCGGCGACGCCGGTCACGTCGGTGAGGAGGGAGCACCCCGGGACCCGTGGTGACGCGCCCGCCAGGAGCACGCCGTTCACGGTGACCGTCGGCACGCCGGCGTCCGCCGCTCCCGCGGCACCGGCCGCACCGACGGCGACCGACGCCAGCAGCAGTGCACCGGCGACCTTCGCCGCCATCCGGCGCGCGCCCGTGGCCCGGGCCGCCGGTGCGGCCCGGCGGTCTGCCGCCTCGGCGCTCCTCCGAATTGCGCTCACGGAGCCGATTCAACAGCTCCCGACCGGAACGGAACAGAGCCGGAAGTCAGGAGAACGCAGAGAAGTGTCTTTGGACCCGGTGTGGGGCGGGAGGGTGGGGACGGAGGGGGTCGAACCCTCACTGGGGGCGGTTTAAGCGCCCTGCCTCTGCCGATTGGGCTACGTCCCCCGACGCCCTCCGACTGTAGGTCGTGGCAGCGGTCGGACACGGCCCCGTCCTCCACCCGCCGCCGTCACCCGCCGCCGTCGTCACCCGCCGCCGCCCGCCGCCGTCACCCGCCGCCGTCGCCGGTGCGACCGGTTCCCCTGCCGTCAGGCCCGGCGGTGCCCGGGGAGGTCACCCACCACCGCGTCCACCACGGCGCGCTCGACCCCCCGCGGGTCGTCGACCCGGTGGACCAGCCCGTCGGCACCCGGCCACGGGCCGAGCACGGTGGTCGGGCGCCGGGTCGCGTCCCACTGCGGCCACGGCGCCGTGCCCTGCCCGCCCCGTTCGCAGGCCGGTACCCCGGTGCGGGCGAAGGCGGTCCACGAGCCCCGGATCGCGGCCGACAGCGCCAGGGCGTCGTCACCCCCGCCGGAGAATCCCTGGACCATCGGGCTCTTGACGGTCCCGAAGACGAACGGGATCTCGAGCGCGTGGCACGACCCGAGGACGCCACCGAAAGCCGGCGACTCCCAGGTGAACAGGTAGCAGAACGTGCCGACCCCCGGGGCCGCGGCGGCAGCGTGCGCGTCGGCCAGGCGGAGGCTCCCGACCCGGAACACGTACTCGGTGGCGATGGCCGACCACAGGTCGCGCGGCTCGGTCGACTCGCCACGCGCCGACCGGGCGGCCCGCACCGCACCGATGATCTCGTCGGCCGCCGCCGGGTCGGGGGTGACCCGGCGCATCCAGCGCCGGAGCCCGTCCGGATCGAGCGACTGGAGCGCGGGACTGCCCAGGGCGAAGAAGGCGGACTCGTCCCGCGTGGTGCCGATCAGCAGCGGAACGCCCGAGGAGGCCCCGGTCGCCACCGCCTCGAGCGGCGGCCGGTCGACCAGGCCGCCGTCGACCACGGGGGTCAGGAGCAGTCCGGCGTCCCCGGCGATCCCTGCGAGCTCGCCCGCCGCCTCGACCAACCGGTCGGCGGACACGGCGCCGAACCCCTCGCGGGTGCAGGCGACACCGAGATGGGCGGCGATGCGCTCGGCCCGCTCCGCGGCCACCTCGGTCGAGCACGTGTAGGGCGGTCCGCTCTCGACGACGGCCCGGTGGAACAGCCCGGCGGCGGCGGGGACGGCCAACAGGGTGGAGACGCTCATGCCCCCGGCGGACTCGCCGAAGAGGGTCACGTTGCCGGGATCGCCACCGAAGTCGGCGATGTGGTCGCGCACCCAGGCGAGCGCCGCCACCTGGTCGGCCAACCCCCAGTTGCCCGTGCCGGCCCACGGCGCGCCATCCAGCCACTCCGACCCGGGCTCGTCGAGGGCCGGGTGGCCGAGGAAGCCCAGCAGGCCGAGGCGGTAGTTGATGGTGACGACGACCACGTCCCCCTCACGGGCCAGCACCCCGCCCCGGTAGGGGCCGCCCGAACCCGAGCCGGTCTGGAACGAGCCGCCGTGGACCCAGACCATCACCGGCCGCCTCGCGCCGTCGAGGCCCGGCGTCCAGATGTTGAGGTTGAGGCAGTCCTCGGAGGTCCGCTCCGGCGTGCCGCCGAGCGCCCGCTCCATCATCCCCTGCGCCTGCGGGGCCACCGGTCCGAACCCGTCGCACTCCCGGATCCCGGCCCACGGTTCGGGAGGGGCCGGCGGTCGCCACCGCCCCGCTCCCGCCGTCGAGGCCCCGAACGGCACCCCCGAGAACGTCCAGAGGCCGCCGCGCTCGACGCCGCGCACCCGTCCGCCCCGGACCTCGACCACTCCCTCCACCCGTGCGACCTCCAGTTCGGCCGGAATCGTGCCGATGACACCTGCAACCTACCCAGGAGTAGGTCCCGCCCGGATCCGCGGCGGGAACGGCACACCGGAGCGCGCATGACACCTCCCCGACGACACACGTCCGTCCTTTCCGCACCCGACCGGGGATCGGGCCGGTATTCCCTGTTGAGGGGCGTTGTACCCGGGGCCCCGCCATTGTCCCGACCCCCGGTCGGGCACTACCGTGCCCACGTGGTCACGATGACGGCGCCAGCCAGAAGCGGACGGCGCGTCCCGGCGTGGCCCGGCGCGCGGCGCGCCGGCAGGGGCGGCGTGGCCGCGGTGGCGACCGGACTGCTCGTGACCCTGGGGGCGGTGACCTTCGCTCCCGCCGGGCCCGCCGGCGCCGCCGGTTCGGGCGGCGCGACCACGACCACGGTCGCGGGCCCGGCCTCGATCAGCAGCGGCGAGGCCCAGGTCGCCGCGCTCGAGGCCCAGATCGCCCAGCAGCAGGCGGCCCTGGGCACGGCGTCCGAGGCGTACGACCGTGCCGTCGTCCAGCTCGACGCCACCAAGACGGCGCTCGCCACGACCACGGCATCGCTCCAGGCCCAGCGGGCACGGCTCGACGCCGCCCGGGCCGTCCTGCGGACCGACGTCGTCCGGTCGTACGTGAGCGGGACGTCGGCGGTGGCCGTGTCCCAGCTGTTCGCGGCCCCGTCGGGCCCCGACCAGACCCGGGAGCTCTACCGGCACCTGGGCATCGGCGACCTGGCCAAGGAGGTCGCGCGGGTGCAGTCCGGCCAGCGCCAGCTGGCCGCCACGCAGGCCAGACTCCAGTCGGAGGAGCAGCGCCAGGCCGTCCAGGCCGAGGCGGCGAACCAGGCCGCCCAGCAGGCGAGCGGGGCCGCGGCCCTGTCGGAGGCCACCCTCGCCCAGGTCAAGGGTTCGCTGGCCCAGCAGATCGCCCAGCAGGCCGCCGCCCAGGCGGCGGCCGCGGCCACCGTCGCCGCCACGGCCACCTCGGCATCGGGCCGCCAGGCCGCCGCGGCCCAGGCGTCACAGGCCGCCCAGGTGGCGAGCACCGTCAGCGGGGGCAGTGCCGCGGCCACCACCGCCAACAGCGCGGCGAACCAGGCGGCCACCACCGCGGCCACCGGCGGCGGACCGACGCCGACGCCGACCGGTGGTGGCGTCACCGTGTCGGCCGGGGGCACGAACGCCGCCGGACTGGCCGCCGTGCACGGGGCCATGCGCTACCTCGGGGTCCCCTACCTGTGGGGGGGCGCCAGCTCCACCGGACTGGACTGCTCGGGCCTCACCATGCTGGCCTGGGCCAGCGCAGGCGTCTCCCTCCCCCACTCGGCGGCCCTCCAGTACGCCGACTTCCCCCACGTCAGCCTCACCGCGCTGCAGCCGGGTGACCTGCTCTTCTACAACCTGGACGGCTCGGGCATCGACCACGTGGTCATGTACGTCGGCCCCGTGCTCGACGGCCAGCCCACGGCCTACGGCTCCCAGACGATCATCCAGGCCGCCCACACGGGCACCTTCGTCACCTTCGACCCCCTCTGGTACTTCGGGCTGGTCGGTGCCGCCCGTCCCTGACCCGGGGACGGACGGACCGGTCCGCCCCCGACCGATCGGCCCGGCGCCGGGCGCGGGCGCCGGTCGGTGACCCTCCAGCTCACCATCGTCGTCCCCGCCTACAACGAGGCGCACCGGCTGGGCGCCGGCATGCGCCGGCTGGACGCCGCCGTTTCGGCGGGAGCGGTCGACCTGGCACGGACCGAGGTCGTGGTGGTCGACGACGGGAGCACCGACGCCACGGCGTCGACCGCCGCGAAGCTGCTGGCGCCGCTGCCCCACCACCGGGTCGTCCGCCTCCCCGTCAACCGGGGCAAGGGGGCCGCGGTCCGGGCCGGGGTGGCCGCCGCCCGGTCGACCTACACCGCCTACATGGACGCCGACATGGCCATCGACCCGCTGGCCGTCCCGTACCTGCTCGAGGGACTGGAGGACCACGACATCGCCATCGGGTGCCGGGCGCTCCCCGACTCGATGGTCGAGACCGCGTACGTGGTGCGCACGCTGATGGGCCGGCTGTTCAACGAGGTGGTGACCCTGGGGACCGGCCTCGGGCTCCGCGACACCCAGTGCGGCTTCAAGGCCTTCCGCGCGCCGGTGGCCCGGCTGCTGTTCCACCTGGTCCGGATCGACCGCTTCGCCTTCGACGTCGAGCTCCTCACCCGCGCCCGCCGGCTCGGACTGACCGTCGCCGAGGTCCCGGTCCACTGGAAGCACGTGGAGGGCAGCTCCGTGCACCCCCTCCACGACTCGGTCTCCATGCTGTCCGACGTCTACCGGTCGCGACGGGGCCTGCTGGCCGGCCCGCCGGTCCCCTGTCTCGTGGTCCGCCCCGCCCCCGGCACCCCGGTCGCGCCCGGTCTGGCCCACCGGGTGTCGGCACTCCTGTCGGACCTGCTCGACGGCGCCCCGGTGCCCGTGGTCGACGAGGGTCACGGGGTGACGGCACTCCTCGCCCTGGTCGACCCGGCCGGCGTCGCCCGGGTCCACGTCGCCCTGCGCGACCGGCTCGCCCCCGCCGAGGTCACCCGCCGGGCCCTGTCGCTCGACGGGTTGGCCGCGCTCGGGCCGCTGGCCGGTCGCCTCGACGGACCGGCCGGCGAGGGGACCGGGTAGTCCCGGGACGCACCTCCGGATCCGGTCGGGGCGCGGACGGTGGGCCGGGGCCGGTCCACGCCGGGCACCTGCGGGATACGATCGTCCAGGTGAGCGACGACGCCGTGGAGACCACGGGCTCCGCCGGGTCGACCCGGCACCCGGACGACCGCGACATCATCGAGGCCGTCGTCGGGCACGCCGGCCCCCGACCCGCCGCCGGCGGGTCGGCCCCGCCCGAGCCGGCCGAGCCGGCCGGTGCCTCCGTGTCCTACCTTCCCGTCGCCACCCGGGCGAACCGGTCCGTCGCGCCACCGGTCGACGAAGCCCGACGCTCCGACGTGGACGAGTGGGGGCGCAGCGAGCACATGCGCTCGATCGTGCGCCGGATCTACGACCCGGTGTACCGCTACTGGTTCCGGGTCGGGTGGGAGGGTCTCGAGAAGATCCCGGCCGAGGGCGGTGCGCTCCTCGTGGCCAACCACGCCGGCGCGATCCCGGCCGACGCCCCCGTGATCATGCACGGCATCGAGACCGAGCTCGGCCGTCCCGTCTACGGGCTGGCCGACCATTTCTTCCGCACCCTCCCGGCGGTCGGCACGATGTGGTCCCGGTCGGGTGGCGTGCCCGCCCACCCGGACAACGCCTACCGCCTCCTGCACGACCAGCAGCAGCTGGCCCTGGTGTTCCCCGAAGGCACGAAGGCGACGTCCAAGACGTACTCGGACCGGTACCGGCTGCGGCGGTTCGGTCGGGGCGGGTTCGTCGAGATCGCCATGCGGGCCGGCGTCCCGATCCTCCCCATCGCCGTCGTGGGCGCCGAGGAGTCGATGCCGATCCTGTTCCGCATGAACGGGGTGGCCAAGGCGCTGAAGCTGCCCTACTTCCCGGTCACGGCCAACTCGCTGCTGCTCGGGCCCCTCGGCTACGTCACCTACTTCCCGGCCAAGTTCCGGCTGCGGGTCCTCGACCCGGTCACCTTCGACGTCGAGCCCGGCCTCGAGCGCTACTCGCGGAGCCGGGTCATGGAGGAGGCCGAGCGCATCCGGTCCACGATGCAGGACACCCTCCACGACATGCTGCGCGAGCGCCGCAGCGTCTGGTTCGGCTGACCCGGTGGGACGGCGCGTCCTCATCACCGGGCTCGACACCTTCTGGGGCGGCCGCACGGCCCAGGCCCTCGAGGCCAAGTCCGACGTCGAGATGATCCTGGGGCTCGGCACGCAGGACCCGAGGGTGCCCCTCGAGCGCACCGAGTTCGTCCGCTCCGACCAGAAGTACTCCATCCTCAGCCGCATCGTGCGGGCCACCCAGGTCGACACCATCGTGCACACGTTCCTCGAGACCAACTCGGTGACGGTCCCGGGCCGGGTGCTCCACGAGATCAACGTGATCGGCACCCTGAACCTGCTGGCGGCGGCGGGGGCCAGCGGGACCTCGGTGCGCAAGGTGATCGTGAAGTCCTCCACCCACGTCTACGGGGCCGCCGAACGGGACCCGGCGTGGTTCCGTGAGGAGGACACCCGGACCGGGCCGGTGCGCACCCGGCTCGAGCGGTCGCTCCTCGAGGTCGAGTCCCTCGTGCGGGACTTCGCCGACGACAACCCGCACCTCGACGTGACGGTGCTCCGCTTCGCCAACGTGCTGGGTACCGACATCGTCACACCGATCAGCCACAACCTGCGCCGGCGGGTCCTACCCTGCATCGCCGGCTTCGACCCCCTCGTCCAGTTCGTCGAGGAGGACGACGTGGTGCGGGCCCTCGAATTCGTCACGGACCACCGGGTGCCCGGGGTGTACAACGTGGCGGGGGCGGGCAAACTCCCCTGGAGCGAGGTCGCCTCGATCGGCGGCGCCCACCTGCTGCCCCTGCCCCCGGTCCGGCCCCGGTGGTTCGCCGCCCCCCTCGACCGGCTCGGCGGGATCCGGTTCCCCCCCGAGCTGGAGGGACTGGCGCGCTACGGGCGCGGCGTGGACACGTCGCGCCTGCGCGAGGCCGGGTTCGAGTACCGCTACACGAGTGCCGGTGTCGTGCACAGCTTCGCCCGGGCCAACAACCTGCGACGGGCCACCGGATCCGCGGCCCCCGAGTACCGCTACGAACAGGACGTGGAGCAGTTCTTCCGCCACTCCCCCGCCGTGGTCCGCGGCATGGACACCTGACCGGTCCGGGGCGTCGGTCCCGCCGGTCGGTCCCGCCGGTCGGCCCCGACCGGTCGGCCCGGTCAGTCCAACCAGTCGCGCCGCAGCTCGGCGGCGCGGGCGGTCCACTCCTCGGACGTCATGGCGTAGCGCACATGGTCCTCCCACGCACCGTCGATCTCCAGGAAGCCGAGGGCGGTGCCCTCGTCGCGCAGCCGGAGCTTCTCCGCCACCCGCCGGCTGGCGACGTTGCGGGGGATGATGGCGACCTCGATGCGGTGGAGGCGCAGCGTCTCGAACGCGAACCGGAGCACGACGACGACCGCCTCCGGGGTCAGCCCCTGTCCGGCGACGTCCCGGTCGATCCAGTACCCGATCGCCCCGTTCTGGAAGGGTCCGCGCTGGATCGACGAGAGGGTGACCTCGCCCGAGAACCGGCCGTCGTGGAAGATGCCGAAGCCGAACCCCGACCCGAGCTGACGCTCGCGCTCGCGCATGGCGCACCGTGCGGCAAAGCTGGCCTGGTCCTCGGCCGGAAGCGGCGCACCCTTCGACCGGGGTTCCCACGGAACCAACCAGTCGCGGCAGCGCTTCCGGACCTCGAGCCAGGCCGGATAGTCGGATTCGACGAGCGTGGCCAGGCGCACCCGGCGACCGGTCAGCTCGAGCGATCGGACGGCGGGGCTGCGCAGCAGGGCGCTCACACCAGACCCCGGCCCGGGCGGGCGACATCGCGAGCGCCGGCCCGGCCCCACGCTGCTCCGTCGACCCGCAGGGGTCGGCTCCCGACGTCAACGGTCACCGACGCATCGTAGGCCACGACGCCTCCGTCGGCAGTTCTCCCGGTCGCCCGGCGGGATCCGGCCCCGGCGGGCGTCATCCGTTGCCGAGCAGGACCTCCACCGCCTCGGCGATGGACCCGGCCTGGGCGTCGGGACGGTAGGCGTCGGCGTCCCAGGTGCGCCCCCGGTGCATCCAGATCGTCCGGAGCCCGGCGCCGCGGCCGCCCGCGATGTCGGGCACGGCGGTGTCCCCGACCATCCACACCGTGCCGTCGCCGCCGTCAGGGGCCGCGCACAGGCGCCGGGCCTCGTCGAAGATCCGGCGGTCGGGCTTGGCCACGCCCACCTCGTCCGAGATGCACCACCCGTCCAGAAGGTCGACGAGCCCGGCCCGCTCGAGCTTGTCCCGCTGGGACGGCGGCCCGTTGGTCACCACCCCCGTCCGCCAACCGTGCTCCCGCAGCCGGGTGAGTGCCGACCGGACCCGGGGGTCCGGGACGAAGGACGCCGGGTACTCGCGCCGGTAGGCGACGACGAGCGATTCGGTCGTCCCGGTGAGGGCGAAGCGCTCCCGCACGCCGTCGAACACCGTCTGGCGCGAGGCGAATCCGTCCGCGTCGAGGTCCAGGAGGCACGGCACCGCCTCGGCCGGCAGGCCGTGGTCCGCCACGAATCCCCGGGCCCAGCGTTCGAAGGCGCCCTGGCGGTCGACGAGGGTGTTGTCCAGGTCGAACAGTGCCAGCGGCGTCACGGGCCCATTGTGCACCGGGGAGGACGCCTCCGGTGCGCCCACGCGGGGGAGCACCCCCCCGGTCCCCGTACCGGGACGCGGCGGCGCTCCCCCGCGACCGACCGCACCTCGGGTCCGTTGCCCGGAATTGCTACCATTGGACCGCTGCGCCTCCCGGGAGGGCCCGCAGCGGGCGGCACGGCGTGGCGGCGCGTTTCGAGGTGTCCGGCGTCCGCACCCCCGGCCACGACGGCAACCACCGACCAGCAAGGACCTGAATCCAGCGATGACCATGCCGTCGAGCGCCCCCCGGAGCAGTCCGCCGCAGCTCTCCACGATGCCGGCCGACCGCCCGATCGGCGTCGACGACGACTGCGAGCTCCTGGTCCCGGTCGACGACGTCGTCGACCCCGAGGTGACGATCCTCGTGCCCGCGGTCAACGAGCAGCTGACCATCACCGAGTTCGTCGGATGGTGCCACGAGGGTCTGGCGGCGTCCGGCCTGCGGGGCGAGGTCCTCATCGTCGACAGCTCCACCGACCGGACCCCCGAACTCGCCCTGGCCGCCGGGGCCCGGGTGCTGAAGACGCCGAAGCGGGGCCTCGGGCGCGCCTACATCGACGCCGTCCCGTACGTGCGGGGGACCTACGTGGTCATGGGCGACGCCGACCTGACCTACGACTTCCGGCAGGTCGGACTGTTCGTGGAGAAGCTGCGCGAGGGCTACGAATTCGCGATGGGCTCGCGGTGGGCGGGCTCGATCGAGGACGGGTCGATGCCCGCCCTCCACCGGTACTTCGGCACGCCGTTCACCACCTGGATCCTCAACCGTGTCTACGGGAGCCGGTTCACCGACATCCACTGCGGGATGCGGGGGATCACGCTCGACGCCCTGAAGCGGATGGGGCTCAACTCCCAGTCGTGGGAGTACGCCTCGGAGATGGTCCTCAAGTCCGTCCGCATGGGACTCCGCACCGCCGAGGTGCCGGTGACCTTCTACAAGGACCGGGAGGGGAGACTGTCCCACCACAAGCGCTCGGGCTGGTCGTCGCCGTTCCGTGCCGCATGGATCAACCTCCGGGCGATGTTCGTCTACGGCGCGGAGTTCTTCATGATCAAGCCGGGGATCGTCCTCCTCGTCTGCGGTCTGCTGCTCAGCCTGCCGCTGAGCTTCGGCTCCGTGCGCATCGGGGCGGTCACCTTCGCCCTCTACTGGATGCTCGTCGGGGTGGCGCTCGCCGTCATCGGGCTGCAGAGCTTCTTCTTCGGCTGTCTCGCACAGGTCCTGTGCGACTACAGCGGCGCGGCCCGGACGCGGTGGATGCGCGTCTTCTCCTACACGCGCTCGATCCTCGTCGCCCTGGCGCTCTCCCTGACCGGATTCGTGCTCGAGGTCGTCCTGCTCGTCGACTACCTGGACCACGGCGGACACCTGCCCCCGGCGACGTCCCGGATCGACCACGCCGCCGTCACGGGACTCCTCTTCCTCATCATGGGGTTCTCCCTCTTCTGCTTCACCCTCGTCCTCCACGCGACCGGCGTCCGCTACGGACTCCGGACGGTCGCCACGGCGGACGCCACCCATCTGTCCGAGTGAGCCGACCCGACCCCGACGAGGAGCCTGCCGTGACCTTCACCTCCACCTTCATCGAGGAGTCGATCGCGCTCCTGTCCGCGCTCGGACAGGACGACGTCGAGGCCTGTGCCGCCGGCATCGCCCGGGTCCGCGAGCGGGGCGGTCGGCTCTTCATCCTGGGCGTGGGCGGCTCGGCCGGACACGCCTCCCATGCCGTGAACGACTTCCGCAAGCTCTGCGGCATCGAGGCCTACACCCCCACGGACAACGTGTCCGAGCTCACGGCGCGGGTGAACGACGAGGGTTGGGACACCGCCTTCTCCGCGTGGCTGGAAGTGTCGCGTCTGGGCCCCGACGACGGGCTCCTCGTGTTCTCGGTGGGAGGGGGGGACGTCAAGAACCAGGTGTCGGTCAACCTCGTACGGGCACTGGAGCTCGCCGTCGGGCGGGGTGCCGCCGTGTACGGGATCGTGGGTCGCAAGGGTGGCTACACGGCCCAGGTGGCGGACGCCTGCGTGGTCATCCCCGACATCTTCCCCGACCGGGTCACCCCCCACACCGAGGGGCTCTGCGCCGTCGTCTGGCACCTGCTCGTCTCCCACCCCGCCCTGTCCGCCCGATCCACGAAATGGGAGTCCCTCCGTTGACCGCAGTCCCCGCGAACGGCCACGTCATCCGCAACGTCTGCATCGTCGGGGGTGCCGGATTCATCGGCAGCCACTTCGTCGGGCGGCTGCTGGGCGACCCGGCGGTCGAGTCCGTCACGGTCTACGACAACTTCACGTCCGGTCGGCGCTGGCACCTCGAGCCGTTCGAGGACGACCGTCGTCTCCGGGTGGTCGAGGCCGACGTGGCCGACCTGGACGCACTGACCCGCGCCGTCGACGGCGCGGACACGACGATCCACCTGGCATCCAATCCGGACATCGCCCGGGCGGCCACCGAACCCTCCGTCGACTTCGACCAGGGCACCCGCCTGACGCACCACGTGGTCGAGGCCGTCCGGCTCGCCGGCGGGGGCCGGATCCTGTACGCATCGGGGAGCGGTGTCTACGGCGACGTCGGCGACCTGGAAGCGTCCGAGGACCACGGCCCGCTCGTCCCGGTCTCGACCTACGGCGCCTCGAAGCTGGCGGGTGAGGCCCTCCTCGCGTCGTACTGCTTCATGTTCGGCCTGACCGGGTGCGCCTTCCGGTTCGGGAACGTGGTCGGACCCCACCAGACCCACGGGGTCGGGTTCGACTTCACCCGCCGCCTGCTCGACGACCCCACCCGCCTGGTCATCCTCGGGGACGGCATGCAGAGCAAGTCCTACGTGCACGTCGAGGACATCATGGACGCCGTCCTGCTCGCCGCCACCCACGCCCCCCTGCCCTTCGCCGTCTTCAACGTCGCCACCGGCGACTACCCGACCGTGCGGGACATCGCGGCGCTCGCCACCGAGGTCGTCGGGATCGCCCCGGGGGCGACGACCTTCGAGTACACCGGCGGCGACCGCGGCTGGAAGGGGGACGTCCCCGTCGTCCGCCTGGACAGCAGCCGGATCCGGGCCCTCGGGTGGAACAATCGACGATCGTCGATCGATGCGCTCCGGGCCTCGCTCGAGTCGATGGTCGCCGACGCCCGTGGCGGGCGGTTCGACCCGGTCGGCTGACCCCGGGGCGGGGGCAACGGGGGGCGCCCCGCCGCGACGCCGCCCCGAGGGCCCCGGATGCGGGTCGAGGGGGCCCGCTGCCACTATCGTCGGGATCTCAGACCCACGCCGGACGTGGGTCGCGAGCTGGCGGAGGGGACACCATGGGAGAACGCGGCAACCGGCTGGACGTCAAGATCTTCGCCGACGGGGCGGACATGGACGGGATCCTCCGACTGGCGCGCGACCCCCTGATCGCCGGCTTCACCACCAACCCCACGCTGATGCGCCAGTCGGGCATCACCGAGTACGAGGGGTTCGCGCGCAAGATCCTCGACCACGTGGAGGAGCTCCCCGTCTCGTTCGAGGTCTTCTCGGACGAGTTCGACGACATGGCGCGCCAGGCACGCCGCATCGCCTCGTGGGGCCCGAACGTCTACGTGAAGATCCCCGTGACCAACACCCGGGGGGAGAGCTCGGCCGACCTCGTCCGCACGCTGTCCTCCGAGGGCCTGCACCTGAACGTGACGGCGCTCATGACGGTGGGGCAGGTGGAGGAGATGGCGGCGGCGCTGGCCGACGGGCCGGGTGCGGTCATCTCGGTGTTCGCCGGCCGGGTGGCCGACACCGGACGGGACCCCGTCCCCCACATGGAGGCCTGCCTCGAGGCCCTGGCCGGACGACCCAACCTGGAGCTCCTGTGGGCCAGCCCGCGGGAGATCCTCAACGTGTACCAGGCCGATGCCATCGGTTGCCACATCATCACCGTCACCCACGACCTCCTCGGCAAGCTGGCGCTGCGCGACAAGGACCTGGGCGACTACTCGCTCGAGACGGTGGCCATGTTCCACGGGGACGCCGCCAAGTCGGGATACCTGCTCTGATGCCGCGGACGCCCGGGCCGCCCGTCCGGTGATCATCACCCGCACCCCGCTCCGGGTCTCCCTCGGTGGCGGCGGGACCGATCTCCCCTCGTACTACGAACGCTTCGGGGGGATGGTCGTCGCCGCCGCCATCGACAAGTACGTGTTCGTCTCGATGAACCGGACCTTCACCCCGGACTACTTCCTCAAGTACTCGGCCCTCGAGCGGGTGGAGCGCTGCGAGGAGATCGAGCACCCCATCGTCCGCGAGGCGTTCCTCGCCCACAAGGTCGAGCCGTCCGTGGAGATGGTCAGCGTCGCCGACATCCCCGCCGGCACCGGGCTCGGTTCGTCGGGCACCTTCACGGTGGGCCTGCTGCGGGCGATCCAGGCCTACCAGCGCGACCACGCCACGCCGGGCATGCTGGCCGAGGAGGCGTGCCACATCGAGATCGAGACCCTCGGCCGGACGGTCGGCAAGCAGGACCAGTACATCGCCGCCTTCGGCGGCTTCATGTGCTTCACCTTCGCCACCGACGGGAAGGTCACGATCTCCCCCCTCGCCATCTCGTCCGACACGCTCCACGACCTGGAGGAGCACCTGCTGATGTTCTTCACGGGGTACTCCCGGGACGCCGAGCACATGCTCGAGGACCAGAAGGTCCGGTCCGAGCAGGGGGACCCCGAGATGATCGAGAACCTCCACTTCGTCAAGTCGGTCGGCGAGCAGAGCCGGTCCGCGCTCGAGGCGGGCGAGACCCACCGCTTCGCGGACCTGATGCACGAGCACTGGGTCCGCAAGCGCGAGCGGTCGGTCGGGATGACCAACGACCGGATCGACCGGTGGTACGAGCGCGGGATGGAGAACGGCGCGCTCGGCGGAAAGCTCGTCGGCGCCGGCGCCGGCGGCCTCCTGCTGTTCTACGCGCAGGACCCGACCATGCTCCGACGGGCCATGCAGGCCGAGGGCCTGGCCGAGGTCCGGTTCCTGTTCGACCATGACGGGTCCGTCGTCCTGGCCCGTGACTGAGGGCCGCCCGGCCACCGTCCGCCGCCCCCGGACCCTGGATGGAGCCCCCGCGTGCAGTGCCTGATCCTGGCCGGGGGCCTCGGCACCCGGGTCCAGGGGATCGGCCCGTCGCTGCCGAAGACCCTGCTGCCCGTGGCCGGGCGGCCGTTCGCCGACTGGCAGCTCCGGTGGCTCGCCGGCCAGGGCGTCAACTCGGTGGTCTACAGCATCGGCCACCGTGGTGGCCAGATCCGCGAATTCGTCGGTGACGGCGCCTCGTGGGGCCTCCACGTCGCCTACGTAGAGGAGACGGACGGACTCCTGGGCACCGGCGGCGCCATCCGCCTGGCCGTCGACCGGGGGGCGATGGACGAGCGGTTCTTCGTGCTCTACGGCGACTCCTACCTGAGGGTCGACCTCGGTGAGGTCGACGAGGCGTTCACCGTCCTGGGCCTCCCCGCGCTGATGACGGTGTTCGCGAACGACGGGCAGTGGGACGCCAGCAACGTGGTCTTCGACGGAACGCTCGTCGTCGAGTACCGCAAAGGCCTCACCACACCGCCGCCGCCCATGCGGTTCATCGACTACGGGCTCCTGGAGCTCGACCGCCAGCTGGTCGTGGACCGGGTTCCCACGGGGAGGGCATCGGACCTCGCCGAGCTGCTCGAGCCGTTGAGCCTCGAGGCCCTGCTGGGCGGATTCGAGGTGGACCGCCGGTTCTTCGAGATCGGGTCGCCCGAGGGCATCGCCGAGCTCGACCGGTTCCTGACCGGCGAGGACGGGGCCGGATCCCGCGGATAGCACGGCAGCGCGTCAGGGTCGGCGTCCTGCTATACGCTGCCTCTTTCGTGCGAGCAGAATCCTTCGGGCAGTCCGGGTCGACGACCATCATCGATCGTCTGGGCGTCTGGCTCTCGGGCCGAGGCGTCCGCCGGGCCGTCGGGTCGTTCGACGGCCTCGACATCGGGGACTTCGGGTGCGGATTCAACGCCACCTTCGTCCGTTCGGTGCTGGACCAGGTGCGGAGCGCCACACTGGCCGATGTGGCCATCGACGAGGACCTGGCGCAACATCCGAAGGTCTCCACCGTCGTGGGCGCGCTGCCCGGGACACTCGAGCAGATCCCGACGTCGTCGCTCGACGTCGTCCTGTGCCTCTCCGTCCTCGAGCACCTCACGGAGCCGGAGGAAGCGCTGGCCCAGTTCCACCGGGTCCTGCGGCCCGGCGGCACCTGCATCGTCAACGTCCCGACCTGGCGTGGGAAGTGGTTCCTCGAATTTTCGGCCTTCCGGCTCGGGCTCAGCCCGGCCCAGGAGATGGACGACCACAAGCGCTACTACGATCCCCGCGACCTGTGGCCCCTGCTGGTCGCCGCCGGGTTCCTCCCCCATGCCATCAATTGCCGACGCCACAAGTTCGGACTCAACACCATCGCCACCTGTCGGATGGATGGCAACAGGTCGTGACGCCACCAGCAGATCGGCCGTCCACGAGCCGGTCGACGTTGGGACCGCGGTAGATCCTGACGATACCGAGCGCCGCGCCGATGGCAGCGTATGTGGGACCTCGGAGGGAAGTCCGCCGGGACAGGGAGGAGGGTGCTCCCGCTTCCGTCCCCGGGACCCGCGGCCGGGTGCCCCATGTGATTACCCCTGGGGGCCGCACCGAGGTACGTTCTCAGTTCGACCATGGCGGTTCGACGGTCCCGACCCGTGACTAGGGGAATCTTCGCGTGACGAACACCGACAAGAACTCTGCCCCCACCTCCGGTCCGGGCGATTCGGACGACTGGGAGAACCACTGGAGTTCCTTCGGCGAGCCGGCGCTCGGCAATCCGGCAAATGACTACCGGAACCGGCTGATCCTCCGCTTCCTGGGCACCCCGGATCCCTCGTCGACCGTGGTCGACGTGGGAAGCGGTCAGGGCCAGCTCGCCCTGCTCCTCCAGGCCACCTATCCGGACGTGACGGTCTTCGGCGTCGAGTACAGCCAGGAGGGTGTCCGCCGTGCCACCGATGCCGCTCGGGAGTCCGGGCTCGACGCACGGTTCGTGCAGCGCGACCTGCTGGAGCCTGCGGCAGGTCCGGACCCACTGGACGGCCTCCCACCGGCGGCACTGGCCGTCTGCTCCGAGGTGCTCGAGCACGTCGACCGTCCGGAGGTGCTGCTCGCCAATGCCGCGGACTACATGCAGCCGGGCTGCCGGTTGGTCGTCACCGTCCCGGGGGGCCCCAAATCGGCACTCGACCGTTACATCGGTCATCGCCAGCACTTCCGACCCGCATCCATCCGGACACTGCTCGAATCGTCGGGGTTCGAGGTGGAGCACGTCTACCGGGCCGGATTCCCGTTCTTCAACCTCTATCGACTGGCTGTGATCCTCCGGGGAACGCGGCTCATCGAGGATCTCAAGTCCTCCTCTCCCTCGGAACCTGCTTCGTTCCTGCAGCGCGCCGTGAGTCGGTTCTTCGACGTGACCTTCCACTGGAATCTTCCCAACTCGCCGTTCGGCTGGCAGATCGTGGCCGTCGCCCGATTGCAACCAGGCCCTGACGCGGCGTGAGCAACTCGACCCCCTCGGTCGGGCACGATGGCCTCCGGTCACGGAGGCCCAGGACCCGACCATGCGGTGTCTGATCCTGGCTGGCGGGCCAAGGACTTGCATCCTGGTTCACGATCCGACGGTGCCCGGGGCAGGGCCGTGGGTCGCCGAATCGCCGGTACCCGACCGGCAGCTGCGACGGTGGATGTCCGAGGACGTCCGCTCCACCGACCTCTGGGCTGACCACGGCGTCGACCGCGGCGGCGTCCTCCTCCACGCGTGCACCGGCGGCGGATTCCGGTGGGAACGCTCCAGGAGGCACTCCCGGGTGCCGGGAGATCCGTCGGGACCCGGCAGCGGTTTCCCGTGCGCCACCGGCCAGGGTGCGCCCGGCCGACGATCCCTCGGCGCCGGCCCAGCGACGCGCGTGCGCACACCCGACGACCGAGACCGGGCCGGTCGGTGAGACCGACCCTCGACGATCGGCCGACGACGCCGATTGCGCGTCCGGACGCAGCGGACGCGCCTCCGGGTGGGGTGGTCGCGATCCCGAGCGGTGAGCCACTGTGGCGGCCACTGGTCCGCCTGGTCCTTTCCGTCGGGATCTCCACGTTCGCCACGGCCGCCCTCTGGCGGGCGGTGCCGGACAAGCTCTCCGTCTCCAGCACGATCGTCGGCTATCCGCTGTTCGCCGGCTTCGACATCTACCGATACACCTACGGCTACGCCGTCCTCGCGTACCTGTTCCCTGCGTGCGCGGCGGTCGTCTACCAGCTGCTGGCATGGAAGGGTCCCGTCCGCTACCGCGGTCGGGAGCGACCACCGGTGTTCCCCCTCGTGACCGTGGTGGACCTCGAAGGGGCGCATTCCAAGCCCGCGCCCGACGACCGGGTCGACCGGTCCGAGCGGTCCGACCGGTCCGGGCGCGCTGGGCAGGCCGAACGCGCCGAACAGGTGCGGCTGGACGGAGTCGTCCTTCCCCTCCCACCTGAACACCCGGACGGTCCACGCGGGACCGGACCGCCCCCGGACGAGATCGAAGCCGTCGGTCCTGTACTGCGGGCCACCCCTGTCGACGTGGCACGGATCCTGGGCCGCCTGGCGTTGGCCGCGTCCGCCGTCGCACTCGAACTCCTCGTGGTGCGGTCACCCACGCAACCGGTCCCCTGGTGGGAGGACGCCCTGGCCGCGGGGTGCTACGTGACCGCCGTCCTCGTCGCGGCCCTCGTCTTCCATGGCACGGGTGCACGAGGACTCCACGCGCCCCGATCGGGCCCCCCGACGTTCCGGGGGTCCCTGGCGCGGGCGAATTCGCTGCTCGCCCTCGTCACGTTGCCCCTGCTCTACCTGGTCTCGCAGTCGACCACCGTCGCTCGGGGATCCCAGAGCCGACTCATCCACTACCCGTGGCTGCCCGCATGGGTCGCCGGCCTGGCCACCGCCGTCGGTCTCGGACTCTGGATCCGGGCCGACCGGCGAGCGAGATCCACGGCGGGCCGGCGGAGCCTCGAAGCCAAGGTCCTGACCTGGGTGTGCGGGCCCGTCGTGCTCTTCATGCTGGTGGCGGTGTTCCCCGGTGCCCTCGGCAGCTATCAGGCATTCGACGACGCCCAGCACCTGGCCTCGCCTCAGCTCATATTCCAGCACGGCCTGTTCCCCTGGCGGGACATCTACGTGCTCCACGGGCTGCTCGAGGACGTGTTCGACGGCAAGATCGGGATGCTCCTCTTCGGCAATACGAGATGGGGGTCGTCTGCCGGGATCAGCTTGATCGTCTACCCGGTCAATGTGATCGCCGTCTACCTGTTCGCTGCATACTTCAGCAGGAAGAACCGACTCGTCCTGGTGGGGGTGGCGATCGCACTCATCTGCGGGCAGTTCATCGGCATCACACCCCGGTTCCTCCTCCTGCCGCTCTTCCTGATCTGCTTCGAGGCCGTCGTCCGCAGACCCGACTGGGCTCGCTGTTGGCTCTTCATGACCACCTTGATCGCGGGGGCGATCCTGACACCCGAAGCCATCCTGTTCGCTCCCTGCATCCTGATTCCCCTGGTCGTCTTCGAGGCCACCGGCCGCCGGCGCGGTCAGTCCGTGGTCTCCTCCTTCCCGAGGACCATCCGCTGCGCGGTTGCCGGCGTCGTCCTCGCGGTCGCCTGGTTCGCATTCCTGGCCGCGACAGGTTCGCTGTCCGCGTTCGTCGACTACTACCGGGTCTTCAGCAACGGCCACATCCTCGAGGGCGGGATCCCCGCCAATCTGGAGTTCGGCACGCAGCTGATGGACGTGTTCCTGTGGACCGCTCCGGTCGCGCTGTGGCTGGCCACCGTCTGGCGGGTGGTCGCCAAGTTGCGCCTGCGACGGGTCTGGTCGGTCGTCGACTGGGTGATGATGGCGGCCGCGGCGATCTCCGTCGTCTACTTCGCCAAGGCGCTCGATCGAGCCGATGCGGGCCACATGTCGGAGGCGTTCTCGGCCACCGTGCCGCTCTTGATCCTGTGGACGATCGAGGTGCTCTCCTCTGCCGACCGGTGGGTCCGTTCCGCACTCTCGAGACTGCCGGACAGGTTCCCCGGTCGCCGGTGGCAGCATGTGGTCACCGTGATCGCCGTCCTGGCCGTCGTCGTGGGGACGCAGGTCCGTGGTCCGAGCATCGACGCGGCCGCCCGTCAGGTCCAAGGCAACTTCCACCCCACGCTGCCCGTCGGTGCCGTGTCGGTCATGCCACGCCTGGGCTACACCGTCCCCGGAACGGTGGACACGGCCCAGATTCGCACGCTCGGTGCGATGCTCGACCGATACGCAGGTCCCAGCGCTCCCGTCTACGACTACTCGAACCAGCTCGGAATCGTCTACTACCTGCTCAACCGGGTGCCCGGCACCCGCTACTACTATGCGGCAGTCGTCCAGTCCGAGCTGGCCCAGCAGCAGGTGATCGCACAGCTCCAGGAGAGCAGACCTCCGGTGGTGGTCTTCACGGACTCCTCCTTCGGACTGCCCGGCTACGACCTCATCCCCCAGGAGTTGCGCTCCTACCTCGTCAGTTCCTACCTCTACGCCCACTATCAACCGCTGCTGTCCTTTCAGGGGCAGCTGCTGCTGATCCGGAAGGACCTGGCTGCCACCGCACCACCGGTACCGCCCGGCTTCAACACCAGCGGGCTCTACTTCGCCGGCCCGGCATGCACGTTCGGCGACATTCCGAACTATTTTCCCGGCCCGGCCGACAGCCCCCCGCGCCCGGAGCTGAACATCCCGGTGACGCAGACGACCGGGTTCACGACGACCATCAGCGGATGGACCACCGGCACACCTCTGGCGCCATCGGTGACCGGTGTCGTCGCCGTCCACGACGGGAGAGTCGTCGGGACCTCCCCTCCCCTTCGGCCTCGACCCGATGTCGTCGCCGCTCTCCACGACCCGGCCGCGCTGGATTCCGGCTTCACCATCAACATGACCACCTCCACGTCCCGGACCTTCGCCCTCTACGCGATGCACACGGACGGGACCGTCTCCCCGCTCGCCCCCACACCGGGACCGGGGCGCGGACTCGTGGTCGCAGCCTCCTACGCCACCATCACCACGCCGGACGGCGTCTCCCACCGCGTCTTCGGTACAGACACCGTGGGCCACGTCGACTCCGCCACGCAGACCGCGGGGAACCTGATCACACTGCACCTTCCCCCCGGAACCTCCACGACGTCCTATACGTGGCTCCGGCTCGAGGCCCGGGCTCCCTTCGGTTCCGCGTCGTTCGCCCTGACCGACCAGCCCGGTAGCCCACCCGGACACTTCGTCGAGTTCAACTCGCTCCCGCGGGTGGGGAACCGGCTCGACGTCCGCGTGGGGAGCTGCCTCCAGTGGCAGGGCTACGGGTCCACGGGCGAGCTCTTCCTCCAGCGCCAGGCGACGACGCTTCCTCCGATCACCTCGGCCACGTTCCTCAAGTAGCGCTGCCGCCGGACGGCGACGGGCGGCCCGCACCCGGTGACGGCCGGAATGCGAAGTGTCGGGAATCCGAAGTCCCGGAACGGTCACGCCCCCGTCCACGGCACGCCGCCCGGGAACCGGGCGGGCTACGAGTGGAGGAACCGTCGAATGCCCGAGAGCATTGACCGCTTGCGCAAGATCAGCTCGCGCTCTTTCCTGCTGAGTTCGAAGGACCCCGCCGCACCATGGATCGCATCCGCTTCCGGGCCGAGCGCCTTTCCGGAGTGCACCCGTTGCTGAAACCCCGGGAGTTCCGTCGGGCCGACATGGATACCGCCCGGAGACGCTGCGTCCCCGCTCTTCTGCAAGATCGCCTGGGTCGTCGACGCGATGAGCCACTGGCTCTCGGGATCGAGCTCCGTGCAGACTGCGTAGTCCAGCCAGTCGAGATCCGAGATGGACAGGAGCTGTTTCATGTCCATGTTCAGGAACTGGTCCGACACCTCCGGAGGGAGGCCGGCCCGGTACACGTCGACAACGTGTCTCAGGGTGAAGATCGGGTGCCCGGATGCAGGCACCTGATGGGCGATCTTGTGCAGGTGGGGAAACAGCCGCAGGAGTCCCTCTCGCGTGGCATTGAAGTAGTGATGTGGATAGCCGTGCTCGGCTTGAAGGAACGGGATGTCCACGTACAGGTAACCGCCCGGCTTCAGGACGCGGACGATCTCCTGAGCACTGAGAAACGGGTCGTTCACGTGCTCGAGTACGTTCGCGGAGAACACGACGTCGAAGCTCTCGTCACCGAACGGCAGGTCCTGATTCACGGCCAGGACGTCCACATTCGGGTAATTGGCGATCTCCAGCTGAATCACATGATCGTAGGAGTCGGTCTTGTAGCCACTGCCACAATCGAGGACCAATCCCCCGATTTCCGACGCCTTCGCGATGAGTTCCTTCGCATTTCCATCGTACGGATGATCAGAGACGTTCTCTGTCTCCACGATCCGGAACTTCGAATACGTCTCGGAATCCAGGAAATTGAGCGCGCCCTCCACCCTGTCAACGGTGGACCCACAGTCGGCGCAGACGATCGCGTCGCCCTTCCGGTTCCAGTCCTGTGCCCCACATCGCAGGCACCGGGCCACCGACAACAGATTCTCGAGTTTGTCTGGAATCTCTCGCTCTCCTCCTGCGACGGACGCGCCGAGCCTAGCCAGACCTGGGCGAAGGCCGGTGCCTGCCCGCCGTCTGGTCAGGGACTCGACTGGCGCCGATCCACACCGAAGATCCGGCGAGCCATGGCCGCGAGGCGCGCCGACGGCCTCGACTCCAGGTGGGCGACCCGGAGGCCGAGTTGTGCGTTGGCCTGCTCGGCCCGGACGAGCTCCCTGCGAAGTGCGGAGATCTCCAGGTCGCCGTGGAGGATCTTCGCCTCCGCCTCGAGGCGTTCGGCCCGACGTTCCGCCTCCAGCCGCTGCGCCAGTGCCTCGCGCTGCTCCGACTCGAGTCGGAGCTGCGCGCGTTGTTGGTCCCGATCGGCCGCGAGTTCCTGGAGCTGCTGGTTGGTGGTCTGCCGGAGCCACCACAGCTGCTGCTCGTACCCGACGACCAGGTCATCGGGGTCGAGCGAACCCCGCCGGAAGAGGATCGCGTCCTGCGTCAGGTAGCTGGCGTCGTAGCCGAAGTCCCGGGTGAACCCGTCGGCCGCGAACAGCGCCGCCCAGTGGTCGGGTGTGTGCACGTTGATGTGGGTCGACTCCTCGAATCCGTCCGAGGTCGAGGAGAAAAGGACGGCATCCGCGTGCCGGGTGAGATTGCCGATCACGAATCCGGCCACGGCATCGGGCATGTGCTCGATGACCTCGATGATCGTCACGAGGTCGAAGTGCCCCACGATCTCGTCGGTCAGCGAGGCCACCGTGCAGAAGGGCCGGACGGCGGGTGGAACCTGCGAGATGGCCCACTCGGAGACATCGATCCCACGGGCGTCCACGCCCCGGTCCCGAAGGGCTTCGACCAGGAAACCGATGGCGCATCCGGCGTCGAGGGTGGAGGAGGGACGGAGGTCGCTGACGATCCGGTCCGCCACCATGGAGAAGAAATTGGTCCACTGGGGTGCGCCGGGACGGTACGGGTCGACATCGTTGTCGCCGTAGTGCTCGTAGTACTCCCGGTCGTAGTAGCCGGCGAACTCCCGTGCCATTGCCTCGGGCTCCACCGAGAGGTCGAGGTCCGCCTGCCGCAGTGCCCGATCGAGCACCAGCAGGTGGTTGCCGATGTCGAGGTCCGGCTCGTCCGCGGACGGTCGGATGAAGCCGCGGAACGAGTCCCCGGCCTGCGCCACCTGCTCGGGGGTCGGGGTGACCCCCAGCCGCTCCACGAACCCCCGGAGGACCTCCACGCCCCGGCCCACGTCGTCACCGAACGCCTCGATCCCGACGATCAGGCCGGGCTGCCCCTCCCAGAGGCTGAGCGCCGCCCGATTGAACTGGTCCCACAGGGCCAGGTTCCCGTCGATCGATCGGCCGTTCGCCGAGGCCAGGGACCGGGCGACCTCGGCGGGTGCCCGGTGCACGAGGACGACTTCGGCTGCCAGACCCAGGACCTCGATCCAGAACGGAGCGAGCAGGGTGTTGCGCGGATCCCCCCAGACCCAGACCGTCCGATCACCGTCCGGCGCGGGCCCGGCCCCCTTCGACCCATCCACCCCGTCGGCGTCCGGCGCGCCGCAGGCTGCCTCGAAGCGCCGACGGGCCTCGGGCTCGCGGTGCTTCAGGCGACGCAGCAGCTCGAGGCGCGGGAGCAGCACCGGCTCGTCCAGGGTGGCGCCCAGGTCGGCGAACAGCTCGTCGAGGAAGCCGTCCAACGACACCGGGACGCCCTCCGGACCGTCGGCGATCCCGTGGGCCGGGACCGGCCGGAGCCCGAGGTGCGCCAGCTGTCCGGTGACGGCCTCGATGCCGCTCTCGGGCATGCCGACCACGAAGACCACCGCACGAGGACCGGCCCCGACGTCCTCGACCGGACCGGTGGCTTCCGGTCGGACGGACCCCGCATTCACGCCGGACCTCCCGAATTCACAAGCAGACGGGGGGTCGTACCCGACATGTCGGGACAGCGTCCACTCGTTCTGGGCAGTTGGTGTCCCGAGGTCGCCATGTCCGGATCAGGCGGGCGTGGGTTCAGCCAACGGAACCCCGTTCACGCTGTCTGCAGCAGGTCCGGAGGGCGCGGCGCCGCCGTCGGCTCCGGCTGCATCCACCTCGTGGACGGCACCGACGTCGCCGCCGTCCGCACTCCCGTCGGCGTCTGCGGGCGGCTGGATCAGACCCCCGACCAGCGCCAGCCACCGTTCGTCCTCGTCGACGGGCCGCAGGGGACACCAGGGCTCGAGGCGACCGAGATTCGGGTTGAAGTAGGGATCCCCGACCTTCAGCACGTCGGTCCAGCGGGCGAGGAACAGCTCGTAGTCCGCACGGTAGCCCGAGAGCCCACGGCTCACGGATTCGTAGTGGGTCAACTCGGCATGCGGGGTGTAGAGGATCCGATACCCGGCCCGGCCCAGCCGGATGCAGAAGTCCACGTCGTTGAAGCCGACGGCGAAGCCCTCGTCGTAACCGCCGAGCTCCTCGAACACCTCCCGGCGGACCAGCATGCACGCCGCCGTCACGGCGCTGTAGCCGCGCACCACCCGGTCCCAGGCGAAGTAGCCACCTTGGCCCTTGGGCAGGCCGATGAAGATATGGCTGGCCACACCTCCCATCCCGAGCACCACTCCCGCGTGCTGCAGCTTCCCGTCGGGATAGATCAACCTGGCTCCCACCGCACCGACCTCCGGCCGTTGCCCGAGCTCCACGAGCGCGTGGAGCCACCCCTCGGAGGTCGCCTCGATGTCATTGTTCAGGAAGAGCAGCATGTCGGTCCTGCACGTCGCCGCCGCGAAATTGTTGATCGCCGACCAGTTGAACGCCCCCGGAAAGTCCAGGACCCGTGTGCCCGGCCGGTCCTCCAACCGCCTCCGGAGCTCCCTGGTCTCGGGCTCGGCACTTCCGTTGTCGACGAGCACGACCTCGGTGATCTCGTATCCGGGAGCCCGATCCAACGACTCCAGGCATGCCACGGTCAGTGCCGCCTGATCGCGGAACGGGATGATCACGCTGACCGTCGGATCCCCGTGCACGCGGCGCCGCACGTGGTAGGCGCCCTGGAACGGCCCGGACTCGACGACCCCGTCGATCCCCCGCCGCTCCACCGCGTCCTCGAGCGCCCGTCGGCTGGCCAGGTGGGCCCACGGCTTCGCGTCGGTGTCACCCGCGGCGGAGCCCGCCACCACCCGCCAGTGGTAGAGGATCTTGGGGATGTGCACCACCCTGCGGGCCATCTCCGTGGCCCGCAGCATGACGTCGAAGTCCTGACTGCCGTCGAATTCGGGTCGGAAGCCACCGATGTGGCGGAGGACGTCGTGCCGGATGGCGGTGATGTGGCCGAGGTACGGATAGGCCAGCAGCAGGTCGGGATCCCAGTCGGGCTTCAGGTGGGGCTGCATCGGCCGATCGAGTTCGTCGAGCTTGTCCTCGTCGGTGTAGATGACATCGACATCGTCGTACTCGGCCACGACGGCGGCGATCTCGGCCAACGCATGCGGTTCGAGCAGGTCGTCATGGTCGAGGAGCACGATGAACTCGCCGGTGGCGGCGAGCAGCGCCCAGTTGGTCGCCCGGGAGATCCCCCCGTTCTGCTCGTTGGCCAGGACCCGGACCCGAGCATCCGAGGCGGCATACTCCGCCATGGCCGAGGTCAGCTCCGGATCTTCCGACCCGTCGTCGCAGAGACACAGCTCCCAGGACTCGTAGGTCTGATCGATCACCGACTGGACGCAGTCCCGGAAGTACCAGAGCGACGGCCGGTAGACCGGCACCACGATGCTGAGCAGCGCTCCGCTGGTCGGCAGGCCATCGGACTCGTCGACACCACGCTGCAGCCGGTCCTGGTTCCGCTCGTGTATCCAGTGCCAGTAGTCGGGGGGGAACGACGAGGCCTCCCTTCCCCACTCCAGGCCGGCGGGCGCTTCCGTCGGGGACTCGCCCTCGGCGTCGGCCAGACGTTCGGACATCCAGGTGAGCGCCGCCGCCAGTACGGCGCTGTCGTCGCCTGCCTGCACCGCAGCCCGGTCCGCGGTCCCGTCTTCCCGTGAATCCGTCATCGGGCCACTGGTCCGGACCGGGCGCTCGACCCCGGCCGGGCATTCGTCACCCGGACCCCGGCGAAACCCCTCCGCCCATCGGACGGTGGTGCCGCCGGACGAACCCGTCCGTCGCGGAACCCGGCGGCGGACGGTCCCGCGAGTCCGCGGCAGTTGGGAAGGTTCGCCTGCACGATCGGGGCGAGATTACCATGGGCCGGCGTCGGTCGGCCGGTGCCGACCGCCGGCGGAACTCCCCGGGAGGACCCCCGGGACCGGGCGCCCCGCAGGTGGCGGGCCCGACAGGTTCCCCGATCCTCCCCTGTGCCGTTCGCGGTCTCCCCCGTCCACCTGGCTAGAATTCGCAGATCAGCCGAAGGGTGGAGCTGGCGGTCCGCTCGGGCGTGCACGCGATCCCGACGGAGCACCGGAACCGGACGGAGTCGGACGATCGGACATCCCCTGCCCGATCGACAAGGGTGAAGGGTTCCGCCGAAGCCGTCCGGACGCAGCGCCCCAGATGAGGAGATGCACAACGTGGGACAGCCACCGATCGACCCCGAGGAGTTGCTCCAACGGTTGAAAGAGGAGCATCAGGTGCTCCAGTGGGAGCCCCTTGCGCCCACCACGATGGCGCATCAGTCGGTGGGCGAGTCCGTCCGGAACCGCACCTCGCTCAACTACCTGCACCACAACTGGGCCCTGCCGGACACCTACGACCCGGCGGACGCAGGGTCCGGCCCCCGTGGGCGGTTGGTCGCCCTGTGGGGAAAGCTGACGTTCCACGTCCTCCGCCGGTACCTCCGTGAGGAGCGAGACCTCATCGCCCACATGGTCCGGGTCAACGAAGGCCTGGAGCAGCGGTGCGACGAACTCTCCCTGCGCGTGCAGCAACTCCGGCAGGACGTGGTCGATCGGCAGGTGGCGGAAGCCAAGAACATGACCAAGCTCGCCCTCTGGCTCCAGCTCGATCCGCCCACGACCGCCGCGCCGACCGACGAGCCGGTGGGCGGTGCCAAGCGCAGTCTGCAGGCAGTCTCCCAACCGGGGTCCGAACCCGATCCGGAGGGCGGGGAGGCAGCCGGATCGACGGGAGTGCGGAGATCCGCCGCCCGACGATGACCGCCGGGGATCCGATGGTTCGAACACGCGTCGGCCGGGAGCGATGACCGGCGCGTCAACGACCGGTCCGGAACGCTCGCGTCCCGTCGTCGCCGTCCTCTGCCCCAACTGGGAGGCCCGGTCCGAGGAAGGGTGGATGACACGCCAGGTCGCGGGATCCCTCGCGTGTTCCGCCGAGGTCCACGTCATCACCCCCGAGGGACGGAACCCCGCCGAGTCCACGGACAGCGTCTTCACCATCCACCGGCTCGGCACCCCGGTCGACCGGGTGATCGAGGCCCGCAGGGACCGGATCATCGAGGCGCTCTGGGCGACATCCCCGTCGGACAGGGCCGTCGTGCCGGACGCACTGGCAGGCCAACTCGAACGGGGACTGACCGAATCCTGGCTGGGGGCCGCCGAGGTGCTCGATCGCATCCGTCCCGACGTGGTGGTCATCGCCGGGCATCGGTCCATGGGCGCCCTGCGTGCACTCGATCGACACGATCCCGAGCTTCCCCTCGTCCTCCTGGCCCTCGGAGTCGGGGCGGACAGCATCGCTTCTCCCCATTTCGAACCGCTCTTCGACCGGGCGAGCCGGATCCTGGCCGTCACCGAGTCCGAACGGAGGCTGGTCGTCGAGAACCATGGGCGCCCGGACGCGGTCCATCGGATCGGTGCGCCGATGACGGCGAATCCGAGTGCCCTCAGCGAACCCAACCCGTGGGTCGGCGACACCGACTACATCCTCGTCCTGACCGGTACCAGTGCAGACGACACCGAGGAACTCGACAGTGAGCTCAGTCGGCTGGTCCGGTTGCGGTTTCCCGACAGACCTGTGGGGATCTCCCATACCGATGCCTTCTGCGCCTGGCACGAAGGTCGTGTCAACAGCGGCTGGCCCATCGAACGATCGAGTGACCTGGCCCGGCTGTTCGCCTTCGCCAGGGTCACGGTCGATCTGCGTCCGGGCCGCCTGTTCGCCCGCCGGTGCGTGGAGTCCCTCCTGTACGGCACCCCCGTCGTCGTGCCCCGGGACAGCAGGGCCCGGGAGCACGCCCAGAGAGGGCGTGGAGGCCTGTGGTTCGAGAACCCGGCAGAGCTGACCTGGTGCATCGAGTCCCTCCTGGAGTCACCCACGCACGACGCCTTCCGTGTCCAGGGACGCTCCTACGCCGAGGAGGAGTACGGCTCGACCGATGCGTTCATCCATCGGGTCGCCCGGGCCTGCAGCTTCGCCACGGTGGAGTTCCCGCCGTCCGGCGTCACGGGCCGCGCCGACCAGGTGCGCGCCCCGGCCTGACCGGCCGGGCCGCGGGACCCCTTCCCTCCAGCGGTCAGGCGGCCAGCTGACTGGCCACCAGACCGTCGAGGATGTCGGCCTCGGACACGAGGCACTCGTCGAATCCGAACCGCCGCATGACGGCGTCGAGGATCAGCGCACCGCCCACGATGACGTCCTCCCGTCCCGCAACCATGCCCGGGCGGGCCAGTCGGGCAGCGGCCGGCTCGGACGCGAGCCGGTGGAACCACCCGGTCACGTCCTCGGCGCTCAGCACCAGGTGGTGGGTGCGCTCGCGGTCGTACTCGTCCAGGCCCAGGTGCAACGAGGCCAAGGTGGTGACCGTCCCGGCCAGAGCGACCAGCCGGTGCGTGTCCAGGTAGCGGGGGTGGGAGGCCACCGCCGACTCCAACTGGGCGGCGACCTCGGCCACGGCCCCTTCGCGTTCGCGTTCGGTCGGAGGGTCGTCGCGGAAGAAGCGCTCGGACAGGCGCACACAACCCAGCTGGAGTGACACGGCGGCCAGCGCCGGGTCGTCCGGACCGTCGCCGGCGATCAGTTCGGTGGAACCCCCGCCGATGTCGAGCACCAGGAACGGACCGTCGCCCGGATCGAGGTCGGCCACCGCTCCCGCCATCGACAGCCGCCCCTCGTCGAGTCCGGTCAGGAGTTCGGGTACCAGGCCCGTCACCTGGCCGGCCGCGGCGAGGAACTCGGCTCCGTTGGACGCGTCCCGGGCCGCGGACGTGGCCGCCAGGCGGCCCCGCCCCACGCCCGTCCGGTCCATCACCCCGCGGAACTCCCGGAGCACGACCAGGCACCGCTCCACGGCCTCCGGCGCCAGGCGCCCGGTGGCATCCACACCCTGGCCCAGCCGGGTGATGCGCATGAGCCGCTCGATCGGACGGCCCGTCGCGTCCGACACCAGCAGGCGGGTCGAGTTGGTGCCGCAGTCGATGGCGGCCACGGCTGCTCCGGTATCCATGACGTCTTTGCTACCACGGCGGCTCCGGGTCCGGATCCGTGCGCCGCCGACCGGTCGCGTCCGCCGGCGGGCACCGGCCGCCGGGTCAGGCCGGGTGGAGCCCGATCCGACGCGCCGTCCACTCCCCGACCGGGTCGTCGGCGCCGGTCAGCCACCAGGCCAGGTGGGCGTGGAGGCACTTCACGCCCTCCCGGGTGCCGCCCACCCCGCCCGACGGGCGCGGCCCCGTCCGGTCGGGGTCGATCAGGGCGTCACGTTCGGCGGCGTAGGCGGCATGGGCGGCGGCGATGCGCTCCGCCGGCACGGCGGCCTCGGCCGCCTTGACGCCGCCGGTCGACTCGAGACGGCTGACCGCCTCGCGCAGGTACGGATCGCACAGCCAGTACCGGGTGGGCATGGGCGTGCCGTCGTCGAGGAACGGCGCGTTGGCGATCACCGCCGGAGCCCCGTCCGCGTCGCGCACGACGACCTCGAAGGCGCCGGCCGGCGCGCGCCCGAGCAGCCTGGCCACTGCCGCGGCGTCGTCCGCCGGCACGGGACGGTCCGGGTCCGGCCCGTCGGCTTGCGGGTCGGGCGCGCCGGTCGGACGGCCGCCGGCGGTCACTTCCAGAACTGGAGCGACCCGGCGATCCGGGACCAGAACCCGGGCGGGTGGTGCGGAGGAGCCGACGGAGCGGAGCCGCCTCCCGTGGCGACCGGCGTCCGGGGGAGCCCCGGGTCGGGCGACATGTTCGGTGCCTGAGCAGGGGACACCAGCGGCTGGTCCGCCGGATCCCCCTCCGTCGGTGCTCCCGGGGACGCCGCCTGGCCGGCGGGCGGGAGGATGACGAAGAGGGAGCGACCGGGCTGGACCAGCTGGTAGTCCTGCTGGGCCAGGCGCTTCACCTCGGCGTTGGAGTTCAGCTGCTGCTGCTGTTCGGCGAGGAGCGCGTTCTCGTGGGTGAGCTGCGAGAGCTGGGCGGCGGCCGCCGACAGCTGGCGGTGCTGGCTGAACAGGACGGTCAGGGGGAAGCTGGTGGCCAGGATGACCAGGGCCACCCCGCCGGCGACAGCCAGCCGCGCCCGGTTGCGCCGGGTCTGGATCTCGGCCCGCTGGGCCGGGGTGCGCACGGCCGACGGCGCGCCGGACGGCCGGGAGCGGGCCGGGAGCGGGGTGGGGGCCGCAGATCTCGCCGGCGCCGCCGTCGACGCCGACGGTCGGTGGTTCGGCGGGCGACGGGTGGCCGTGGCGCGGGCCGGCGCCTTGGCCGAACGGGTGGACGAGGTCGGAGTCCGTCGCTTCGACGCGACGGGCGGCTTGCGGCTGGTCCGTCGTGCCGGTCCCCGCCGGGCGGCGACGACCTTCCGGGCGGGTCGCGCCCTGGCGTGGAGCCGGCCGCTCATGCCGTGCGGCCCCGGGGCGACAACGCCGCCCCGCCGCGGAACGCGGCGGACTCGCCCAGCTGCTCCTCGATGCGCAGCAGCTGGTTGTACTTGGCGACGCGGTCCGAGCGGGCCGGCGCACCGGTCTTGATCTGGCCGCAATTGGTGGCGACGGCCAGGTCGGCGATGGTGGTGTCCTCGGTCTCGCCGGAGCGGTGCGACATGACGCAGGCGTAGGCGTTCCGCGTGGCCAGATCCATGGTCTGGAGGGTCTCGGTCAGCGAACCGATCTGGTTGACCTTGACCAGGACGGCGTTGGCGGTCCCGGCGTCGATCCCCCGGCGCAGGCGCGTCTCGTTGGTGACGAAGAGGTCGTCGCCGACCAGCTGCACCCGCGAGCCCAGCGCGGTGGACAGCGCCGCCCAGCCGTCCCAGTCGTCCTCGGCCATCCCGTCCTCGATGGAGACGACGGGATAGCGGTCGACGAGGTCCACGTAGTACTCGACCATCTGGTCCGAGGAGAGGGTGCGCCCTTCGCCGGCCAGCACGTAGGCGCCGTCCCGGTAGAACTCGCTCGACGCCGGGTCCATGGCGATGGCGATCTCCTCGCCCGGCATCCGGCCGGCCGCCTCGATGGCCTCGACCAGGATGCGGACGGCGTCCTCGTTCGAGTCGAGGTTCGGGGCGAACCCGCCCTCGTCGCCGACCGCGGTCGACAGGCCGCGCCCGTGCAGCACGCCGGCCAGTGCGTGGTAGGTCTCGACGCCCCAGCGCAGGGCCTCGGCGAACGAGGCCGCCCCCACCGGCAGGATCATGAACTCCTGCAGGTCGATGGAGTTGTCGGCGTGCACGCCCCCGTTGACGACGTTCATCATCGGCACGGGCAGCAGGTGTGCGTTGGCACCGCCGACGTACCGGTAGAGCGGGAGCTCCAGTTCGTCGGCTGCGGCCCGTGCCGTGGCCAGCGACACCCCGAGGATGGCGTTGGCGCCCAGGCGGCCCTTGTTCGGGGTCCCGTCGGCGTCGATCATGGCGAGGTCCACGGCCCGCTGGTCGAGCGCGTCGAACCCCTCGAGGAAGTCGGCGATCTCGCCGTTGACCGAGGCCACGGCGGCCCGGACGCCCTTGCCCCGGTAGCGCTCCCCGCCGTCGCGCAGCTCGACGGCCTCGTAGGCACCGGTCGAGGCACCCGACGGGACGATCGCCCGGCCGTTGGCACCGGTGTCGAGGACGACCTCGACCTCCACGGTGGGGTTGCCGCGGGAGTCGAGGACCTCCCGGCCGATTACCTGTTCGATCAAGCTCACTGTGCGGGGTCGCTCCTGCTCGCGGTGTGGCAAACGCTACCATCCACCACCCTGCCCACCAGGGGATTCTCGGGGGCGCACCGCCGGATCCGCGGGGGCACCCCTCCGTCAGCCACGGGCCTCGACCTCGGATCGGAAGGCACCCGCGCGCGAGCGCAGCGCCGTCTCGGGGTCGACCCCCAGCACCCGGGCCAGGCCGACCGCGGCGAACAGCAGCTCCCCCACCGCCTCGGCCCGCGCACGCGCCCCGCCGGCCCCGTCGGCCACCTCGTCGGCGTCCGCGGTGCCCCCCTCCCGGCCGAGCGCGGCGGCGGCCCGCGCCACCCGGTCGGCCTCGTCGGCCAGGCCGGGCAGCACCATCCCGATGGCCGCCGCCTTGCGCTGGAGCTTGGCCGCCAGCGCCAGCGACGGCAGCGCGGCCGGGATGCCCTCGGTGACGCTGGCGCGCCCCTTCTCCGCCAGCTTCTGCGTCTCCCAGTTGGCCGCCACGTCGTCCGCCGTGTCGGCGGTCCCGTCGCCGAAGACGTGCGGGTGGCGCGCCACCAGCTTGTCGTGGACCCCCCGGGCGACGTCGGCCAGCGTGAACCGGCCCGCCTCGGCGGCCAACGTGGCGTGGAAGTAGACCTGGAACAGCAGGTCGCCGAGCTCCTCCTCGAGGTCGGCGACGGCCGCGGCCTCCCGCTCGAGCGCCACGGAGCCGCCGTCCTCCCCCGACGGCCCGGCGTCGACGGCGTCGACGGCGTCGATGGCGTCGATGGACTCGAGCACCTCGTAGGTCTCCTCCAGCAGGTGGCGGCCCAACGATCCGTGGGTCTGGCGCCGGTCCCAGGGGCAACGCTGCCGCAGGGTGCGGACCAGTTCGTCCAGGGCCACCAGCTCGCCGGCCACGGGGGCCGCCAGCCGCGGCACCCACAGCGAGGTCAGGTGGTCGGGCTCGACGGTCCGGTCGAGGTCCTCCCACGGCACCTCCACGATCCGTTCGTCGGCCAGGCCGAGGTGGTGCAGCACGACCACGGGCACGTCGGGCGGCGACTCGACCGACAACTTGACGTCGGAGAGCACGGCACGGCTCCAGCACTGGGCGACCAGCAGGGGGCCGCGCTCGCCGGCGGCGTCGACGGCGAACCGCTCGGCGTCCACCAGGCGCACACCGGTGGCCACCGGGTCGACCCCGAGGCGGGCGAAGGCCAGGTCGAGGAAGGACAGCGACGGGTGGACGGCGACGACCACGTCGCCGGCGACCACCCGGGGGTCCTCGGCCAGCAGCACCACGGTGCGCTCGGCAACGTTGGGCGACCCGGGCACGGCGTACACGACGGGACCGACAGCGAGCGCCGCCTCGACCAGGTCGGCGACGACGGCCCGGTAGACGTCGTCGAACGTCTCCGCCGCCTCGTAGTGGTGGTCGAACGAGCGCGCCGCGGGGACGGCGGACGCCGCCGGGTGGCGGGTCGTGCGCAGGTAGACGGGGGCGCCCCCGCGCAGCAGGCCGAGCGTTCCGTCGGTCAGCAGGTCCGGTCCGGCCGGCCCCAGGCCGACCACGTCGATGCGGGGACCGTCGTCCACCGGGGCTCAGCCGCCGGGGGTCGTCGACGCACCGGGCGCCGCCGACGCACCGGATGCTGTCGGGGTCGTCCCGGTCGTCCCGGTCGTGCCCGTCGTCCCCGTGGTGCCCGTCGTCCCCGACGGCGCCGGCAGGACGTAGGACGGCTGGAGGTAGCGGGCCGGGGGCGACGGCGGCGGGGTGATCCGCACCCCGGACCACGACCCGTACTGCGGGTTGACGTCGATCGAGGAGTGGCGTGCGAACACCAGCAGCTCCTTGGTGACCCGCTGGGTGTTGGCCGACGTGTGGATCAGGTCGTCGCGGATGACCGGGGCCGCCTGTTCGACCGGCACCACCGACTGGCTGGTGACCTCGTAGACGATCCACGTACCTCCGGTCGACTGCACCGGCGCCACGGGCTGACCCACGGTCACCGAGGTCAGCTGGAGGGCGGACAGGACCCGGGACTCGGTGAAGTTGCAGCCGAGCTGCCCGCCGTTCGACGCCGTCTGGGCGTCCACCGACGAGGCCTTGGCCAGCGCGGCGAACGACTGCCCGGCCTTCAGTTCGGCGACGATCCGGTCGGCCTCGGACTGGGAGGCCGTGGCGATGTCGCTCACGCAGTCGATGACGAAGAGCGGCCGGTTGGCGGCGTAGAAGCCGAGCACGGCGGCGTCCGACAGGTCGGCGCCCCGGGCGAGCAGGCGGTTGTCGACCGCCTGGTTGGCCAGCTCGGAGTTCCGGACGGACGCGGGAGCGTCCGCCAGCACCTCCTGCCCGGTGAAGGGCGTCCCGTCGGCCTTCTGACAGGGCGACACCGCGCCGGCCGTCGACGCCTGCTGGGCCATGGCCGTGATCCCGCCGTCGAGGGACGACGTGTAGTTGCTCCTGGCGGTGGCGAGGTCGGCGGCGGTGGTACGCACACCGTGGGCCGCGGCGAACTGGGCGGCCAGCAGGTTCCCGACCGAATTGCTGAGGACCTGGCCGGCGAACGACGTCGGATAGGTGGCGCCCGCCGTGACCGCCGGATAGCCCCGCAGGGCGAGCAGGCACTGGCCGGCGGCGGAGCCGGCCAGGGCGTTCATCTGGGTGTTGAGCGACGCCACCGAGATCGTGTCCCCGTTGACCGACGCCGCCGTCGGGGTCACCTGGCACGCGGACGTCAGGGTCCCCAGGGCGACGACGGAGACGACTGCGACCAGACCGGCGGGGATGCGCTTCACGGCGGCGATGCTATCGGTCCGGCCGGAGAGGTCCTGGGCAGCCGGTTGTCCCGGCGGTGCGGCCCTCAGTCGGCCGGCACCAGCTCGCGCAGCAGGTCCACCAGCGCCGACGCGTACCGGCCGTCCGGGCCCGGGGCGATCGGGAACGACAGCCGCCGCACCTCGGCCTGGTAGGTCCCGCCGGGTGCCAGGCGCCGCAGGCGGACCTCGGCCGATGCCGGCAGGGTGACCGGGGAGAGCCGGACCACGGCCCGCCCGCCGGGCCCGCCCCGGGGGCCGGCACCCTCCCCCGTGAACCGGGGCACGGACACGGCGAGGTCGTCGACGCCGAGCCGGAGGCACTCCACCCGCAGCAGGGCCACGTCGAGCAGGGCGGACGCCGGGGCGGGCAGCGGCCCGAACCGGTCCTCCCACTCGGCCCGCACGTCGTCGACCTCGGCCACGCACCGGACGGCGGACAGCCGCCGGTAGGCCTCGAGGCGCACGTCCTCGGCCTCCACGTAGTCCGGGGGCAGGTGGGCGGCGTCGGGCAGGTCCACCGACAGCTCGACCGGTCGGGGCCGGGGCTCGCCCTTCAGCTCGGAGACGGCCTCGGACACCATCTGGACGTACAGGTCGTAGCCGATGGCGGCGATGTGGCCCGACTGGTCGCGCCCCAGCAGGTTGCCCGCCCCGCGGATCTGCAGGTCCCGCAGGGCGATCTTGAACCCCGAGCCCAGCTCGGTGTGGTCGCCGATCGTGCGCAGGCGCTCGTAGGCCGTCTCCGACAGCACCCGGTCGGCCGGGTGGAAGAGGTAGGCGTAGGCGCGCATGCCGGCCCGGCCGACCCGGCCCCGGAGCTGGTGGAGCTGGCCCAGCCCGAGCAGGTCGGCCCGGTCGACCACCAGGGTGTTGACCGTGGGCATGTCGATGCCCGACTCGACGATGGTCGTGCACACCAGGACGTCGTAGGCCCCCTGCCAGAAGTCGAGGACGACCTGCTCGAGCGAGCCCTCGTCCATCTGGCCGTGGGCCACGGCCACCCGGGCCTCGGGGGCCATCTTCCGGACCCGGTCGGCGGTCGCCTCGATGTCGTGGACGCGGTTGTGCACGTAGAACACCTGGCCCTCGCGCAGCAGCTCCCGGCGGATGGCCTCGGACGCGGCCGCCTCCTCGAACTCGCCCACGTGGGTGAGGATCGGGCGGCGGGCGGCCGGCGGGGTGTTCACCATCGACAGGTCGCGGATGCCGGTGAGCGCCATCTCGAGCGTGCGCGGGATCGGGCTGGCCGTCAGGGTGAGCACGTCCACCCCCTCGGCCATGGCCTTGATCGACTCCTTGTGGGAGACCCCGAACCGCTGCTCCTCGTCGACCACGAGCAGCCCGAGCTTCTTGAAGGCCACGTCCTGGCCGAGCAGGCGGTGCGTACCGACGACCACGTCGATCGAGCCGTCGGCCAGGCCGGCCAGCACCTCGTTCGCCTGGGCCGCGGTGAGGAACCGGCTGAGCAGCGCCACCTTGACCGGGAAGGGCGCGTACCGGTCGGCGAAGGTCTGGGCGTGCTGGCTGGCCAGCAGGGTGGTCGGCACCAGGACGGCGGCCTGGTAGCCGTCCTGGACGGCCTTGAACACGGCGCGGACGGCGACCTCCGTCTTTCCGAAGCCGACGTCGCCGCAGACCAGCCGGTCCATGGGCTGGGGCCGCTCCATGTCGGCCGTCACGTCCTCGATGGCCCGCAGCTGGTCCGCCGTCTCCACGAAGGGGAACGAGGACGCCAGCTCCTCCTGCCACGGCGTGTCCGGACCGAAGGCGTGGCCCGGCACCTCGAGGCGCCGGCGGTAGAGGGCGACCAGCTCCTCGGCGATCTCGTGCACGGCGGCCCGGGCCTTCGACCGGGCCTTCTGCCACTCGGAGCCGCCGAGCCGGTTGACCGAGGGCGAGTCGCCGCCGGCGTACGGCGTGAGCAGTTCGATCTGGTCGGTCGGCAGGTACAGCCTGTCGCCGCCCCGGTACTCGAGCAGGAGGTAGTCGCGGGTGGCGCCCCCCATCGTCCGGGTCACCATGCCGCCGTAGACGGCCACGCCGTGCTGGCGGTGGACGACGTAGCTGCCCGGGGCCAGGTCGTCGAAGAACCCGTCGACCGGGCGGGCCCGGGTCCGGGCCTGCCGGTGGGGCCGCGTGCGCCCGGTCACGTCGGACTCGGTCAGCACCGCCACCTTGCACCCGGGGAGCACGAAGCCCCGGTCGACCGTGGCCGTCACGATGCGGGCCCCCGGCACCCCGAGGTCGTCGCCGGGGCCGGCTACGGGCACGAGCAGGCCCTCCTCGGCCAGCAGTCCCGACAGGCGGTCGGCGCCGCCGTCCGACGTCACGCACAGCACCACGGCGTAGCCCGCCTCGGTCAGGGCGCGGACCTGGCCGGCCATCCGCGACCCGTCACCCAGGATGGGCTCCCAGCCCCGGCTCTCGATCTGGGGCACGTCCGGACCCTCGGCGGTGGGGACCAGGGAGACGACGGCCGCGCCGGTGCCGGTCAGCAGGCGGTCGAAGGGGGCGTGCAGCCGGGGTGCGTCCCCTCCCGCCTCGAGCCCCCAGGTCGAGGCCAGGGCGTCGGCCAGGGCCGACTCCTCGTCCAGCAGGTCGGCCGCCCGGTCCCGGACCCGTCGGGGCTCGACCAGGACGACCTGGGCGTCGTCACCGAGCAGGTCGGGCAGGAGCTCCTCGCCCTCGACCAGCCACGGCAGCCACGACTCCATGCCGTCGAACTGCTCCCCCTCGGCGATGCGGCCCCACTGGTGGCGGCCCCAGGGGGCGGTGGCCACCAGGCCGGCGGCCCGGTCGCGCAGGGGCCCGTCGGCGACCAGCTCCCGGCAGCCGTAGAGCTCGACGGCGGCGAGGTCGCCGGTGGAGCGCTGGTCGGCGACGTCGAAGCGGGTGAGCCGGTCGACCTCGTCGCCCCACAGGTCGATGCGGACGGGCTCGTCCGCGGTCGACGGGAACACGTCCACGATGCCGCCCCGCACGGCGAGCTCGCCCCGGTGCTCGACCAGGGACTCGCGCCGGTAGCCGCGGGCCACCAGTTCGCCCACGAACTCGTCGACCACCATCCGGTCGCCCTTCGCCACCACGACGGGCCGGGCCGCCGTGCGCCACGGACCGAGGCGCTGCAGCACGGCCTTGACCGGCGCCACGACGATGTCGGGCATCGGCGCGCCGCTCCCACCGCCCAGGGCCCACAGCAGGCGGAGGCGTCGCCCCATGGTGTGGACCTCCGGACTGACGCGCTCGAAGGGAAGGGTCTCCCACCCCGGGAACAGCTCGACCACCGGTGGCCGGTCGCCCGGGGCGTCCCCGTCGGTCGGCCCCGCCGGGGCGAAGGCCTCGAGGTCGTGGGCCAGCTGGGCGGCGGCCGCGCCGGTCGGCGTCACCACCAGGACGGGGCGCTTCGATCCGAGCCGGACCAGCCCGGCCACCACGATGGCCTGGGCCGGGGTGGCGACGGCCAGGGTGGCGCCACGCGCGCCCACGACCGAGGTCATGGCGGGCTCGTTGCGGAGCAGAGCGGGCAGCGAGCGGAGACTCACCCGGTCAGGGTACCGGTGCCCGACGGGGGCCCCGGACGGGCGCCGCGGCGCCGGGTGATCGGGGGAGGTCGGCCGGTGACGCCGCCGCCCACCCGGGTGCCGCCCGCCGGGCCCGGCCATTCGACGGGCGCGTGCCGGGCCAGGCGGATCGTGGGAAGCTCGGAGTGTGCAGCCAGCGCGCACGGTGACCCACCTCGTCCCCGTCCTGGCGCTCGGGTTCCTGGCGGCGGCGTGCAGCTCCCCGACGACCCCGCCGACGACGACGGCCCCTGCGCCGAACCCGACGGCACCGCGGGCGGCCCCGTCCACGCCGGGCCCGTCGTCGTCGACCGCGACCAGCCCGGTGACGCCCGCCACCGCCGCTCCGGTCACCCTGGGAGCCCCGAACCCCTCGACCTGTGTCGGGTGCGGACAGGTGGAGCCTCCCCGGGTGAGGATCCTGACGGCCACCTCGCCCGGCGTCGTCATCCCGGAGGTGGACTTCACCGGCATCCGATGGCAGGCATGGGGTACCCCGACGGCGGGCGCATCCGTCACCGCCTTCGATCTGGGTCCCTGTGGCAGCAGCTACGGCTATCGGGCACTCGAGTGGACCTCGTCCGGCCAGGCCTTCCGTCCGTCCGACTACTTCGACACCTGCACCGGTCGCTACGTGGGACAGGGATGAGGCGGGCGCCGCGGACCGTCACGCCTTCGGGCGCCGCGGCTCCCAGCGGAAGCGGCGGGCCGTCACGAACAGCGCACCGACGGCCCAGGCCGCCATGACCGCCAGGTCGCCGGCCCGGAGCCCCGACCCCGGGCCGCCCTCGAAGGCCGACACCACGGCCCGGATCATGTGGGAGATCGGGAAGACGTCGGCGATGCGGGCCAGGACCGAGCCCTGGGCGAGGGGGTAGAACACGCCCGAGATGAAGACCACCGGGAAGTAGAGCCCGTTGACGACGGCGGGGGCGGCGTCGGCGTTCGGCACGAGGACGGTGACGGCCAGGCCGAGCGAGCAGAACGTCACGATCCCCACCACCAGGGTGAGCACCACCGCCCCCGGGTGGTAGGGGAAGTGGAGGTGGTAGAAGGCCATGCCGATGGCGACGACGAGGACGGTCAGGATGGCCACCACGATGAGCACCGACCCGATCAGCCCGCCCAGGTAGGAGCCGATGGCGATGGGCGTGCCCCGCATCCGCTTGAGCACGCCGGTCTCGCGCCGGGTGCAGATGGCCATCGCCAGGTTGGTGTAGCAGGCGGCGATCAGCCCGAAGGTGAGCATGGCTACCACCACGTACTGGTCGTAGCGCAGCGTGTAGCCCGGCACCTTGACGGGGCCGGCCGAGGTGCCGACCACGATCAGGAAGATGATGGGGAAGGCGAAGGTGAAGACGGCGGCCATCGGGTTCCGCCAGTAGGCCTTCTGCTCGTAGCCGACCTGGTGCAGCGCCACCCGGACGTCCTCCGCACGGGCGTCGCGCAGCCGGACGCCGGTCATGCGCCGTCCCCGCCGGTCAGGTCCAGGTAGACGTCCTCGAGCGAGGGGCGGGCCACGGTCAGTCCGGCCAGGCCCTCCCCCCGGTCGAGGGCCCAGCGGGTCAGGTCCTGGAGGACGGCCGTCGGCTCGGACACGGCGAACTCCACGAACCCACCCCGCACGTCGGGGGCGACCGTCCCGGGCAGCGGCAGGTCGCCCACCGCCACCCCGTCGGGCAGCGCGAAGCGCACGGTCGACACCCCGCGGTCCCGCCCGCCCAGCGTGTCGGGCGGGCCCGACGCCACGATCCGGCCGGCGGCCAGCACGACGACGGTGTCGGCGAGGGCCTGGGCCTCGTCCATGTAGTGGGTGGTGAGCACCACCGTGCGGCCCTCGGCGCACAGGTCGCGCACGACGTCCCACGCCTCGCGCCGGGCCGAGGGGTCGAAGCCGGTGGTGGGCTCGTCCAGGAAGATCAGCTCGGGGTTGCCGACGAGGGCGAGGCCGAGGTCGAGCCGCCGCTGCTGGCCGCCGGACAGCACCTTGACGCGCGAGCGGGCCTTCTCCCCCAACCCGACGAGTTCGACCACCTCGTCGACGGGCCGGGGGTCCTCGTAGAGGTGGGACCGCTGGGTCAGCGCCTCGGCGACGGTCAGGTACGGGTCGACGGCGCACTCCTGGAGCACGATGCCCACCCGGGCCCGCAGGGACCGGTCGCGCCGGGCGGGGTCGGAACCGAGCACCGACACCTCGCCCGCGTCGCGTGCCCGGTAGCCCTCGAGGATCTCGACGGCGGTGGTCTTGCCGGCACCGTTGGGTCCGAGGAGCGCCAGGACCTCGCCCCGGCGCACCTCGAGGTCGATGCCACGCAGTGCGGCGAAGCTGCCGTAGGACTTGGCCAGCCCACGCACCGAGATGGCGACGTCGCTGTCGGCCGCTGCGTCGACGGGCACGGCCACGAACCTACTCGGCGCTGTTGACCCGGTTCATGGCCGCCTCGACCCCGAGGGTGGCGAGGAGCTCGACCGCGTCGGCGGCCACCTCGGCCGCCACGGCGAGCCCCGCCCGCTCCTCCTTGCCGGGGCGCTTCAGCACGTAGTCGGCGCCGGGCTGGCGGCCCGGAGGCTTGCCGATGCCGATCCGCACCCGCAGGTAGTCGCCGGTGTGGAGGTGGGCGTGGATCGACTTGAGCCCGTTGTTGCCGGCCGTGCCCCCGCCGGCCTTGACCTTGACCCGACCCGACGGCAGGTCGAGCTCGTCGTGCACCACCACGAGCCGGGACGTGGCCGCGGCCCCGTCGGCCGGCGGCTCGATGCCGGCCCGGCGCACCAGGGGTGCCACCGCCAGCCCGGACTCGTTCATGTACGTGAGCGGGACGGCGCACAGCACCGGGTGGTCGCCGATCCGGATCGTCCCGGCCCGGGAGCGCAGGCCCTTCTCGGCCGACAGCGTCCCGTGGTGGCGCGCCACCAGGATCTCGACGGCGTCGGCCCCGATGTTGTGACGGGTCCCCTCGTACTCGGCCCCGGGATTGCCGAGGCCGACGACCAGCAGGTCCACGGACGTGCCCCGGCGGGGGCCTCCCGCCCCCTCGCGGCGGCGGAGCAGGGCCTAGCCCTCGTCGGCTTCGGTGGCGGCGGGGGCCGCCTCCTCGGCGGCCTCGGCCTCCTCGGCGGCCGCGGCCTGGACCCGGGGCGGGTTGCCGCCCACCACGGTCGCCTCGGGGTCCGTCTCGAGTTCCACACCGGCCGGGATGGCGATGTCCGAGACGTGCAGGGCGCCGCCGATGGTCAGCGACGAGATGTCGATGTCCACCGAGTTCGGGATGTCCGCCGGCTTGGCCTTGACGTGGAGGGTGAACAGCTGCTGGTCCACGATGCCGTCGCCGTGGGCGACCTCCACGGCCTCGCCCACCAGGTTGATGGGCACCTCGGCGCTGATCACCTCGTCGCGCCGGACGATGAGGAAGTCGACGTGGGTCACCGTGTTGCGGACCGGGTGGTGCTGGAGGTCCCGGGCCAGGGTCAGGTGCTCGGTGCCGTCCACCTCCAGGGAGAGCAGCGTGTTGAGGCCGGCCTCGCCCGACAGGGCGACCTGGAACTCGCGGGCGACGACGGCGACGGGGATCGGGTCGGTCCCGTGGCCGTAGACCACGCCGGGGATCTTGCCCTCGGCGCGCAGGCGGCGGGTGGCGCTCGATCCGATCTCGCGGCCGGTCTGGGCGGTGAGCGTGGTTTCGGGCATGCGGGGACTCCTCGGGAGGTGCAGAGACGAGCGCAGGGCCACGCCCCCCGGTCGTGCGCTGGGCACGGGCGGGTGCGTCCGCTGCTGACGGCACACCATGATAGACGCAAGCCCGAACCCCGGGCCACACCCGCCCCCGCCGGGGCCTCCGGGCCGGTCAGGCCAGGTTCTCGCCGCCGAAGATCTCGGACACCGACGAGTCCTCGAACACGGCGTCGATGGCGCTGCTGATGAGCCGGGCCACCGACAGGACCTCGAGCTTGTCGAAGCGCCGGTCGGCCGGGATCGGCAGCGTGTTGGTGACGACGACCTTGGTGAGGGCCGAGTTCTTCAGCCGGTCGATGGCCGGGTCGGACAGCACGGCGTGGGTGGCCATGCACCACACCTCGGACGCCCCCCGGTCGGCCAGCAGGTCGGCGGCCGCCACGATGGTGCCCGCCGTGTCGATCATGTCGTCGATCAGGACGCACTGGCGGCCCTCGACGTCACCGACCACGTGGAGCGCCTCGACCTGGTTGGCCACGCCCCGCAGGCGCCGCTTGTGCACGACGGCGAGGTCGGCCGTCAGGTGCTGGCTGAACCGCTCGGCCACCTTGACCCGGCCGGCGTCGGGAGCCACCACCACGAGGTCGTCGCTCAGGTGCTGGCGCAGGTACTCGACCATCACCGGCGCCGCCGTCAGGTGGTCGAAGGGGATGTCGAAGAAGCCCTGGATCTGCCCCGAGTGCAGGTCGACGCTGACCACCCGGTCGGCGCCGGCCACCGACAGCATGTCGGCCACCAGCTTGGCGGTGATGGGCTCGCGTCCCGTCGCCTTGCGGTCCTGGCGAGAGTAGCCGTAGTAGGGGCACACCGCGGTGATCCGCTTGGCGGAGGCCCGCTTGGCGGCGTCGATCATGATCAGGTGCTCCATGAGCGAGTCGTTGACCGGACCGCAGTGCGTCTGGACGATGAACACGTCGGAGCCCCGGATGGAGCTGTCGAACCGGCAGTGGATCTCGCCGTTGGCGAACTCGCGCAGGTTGGCCTCGCCCAGCTCGACCCCCAGCTGCGAGGCGATCTCCTGGGCCAGCTCCGGATGGGAACGGCCCGACACCAGGTCGAGACGGCGACGCGGGGTGAATTCCATGGTCCGACGCTACCGCGGCGCGGCGCCGGGGTCAGATGGAGCGGGACCCACCACGCCGCCCGCCGGGACCTCGGTCCCCTCCTCCAGCACGGCGAACGGTCCGACGCGCGCGTCCGCCCCGACGACCGAGCGCCGGCAGACGCTCGACGCCACGACCGCCCCCTCCCCCACGGTCGTGTCGACCAGCCGGGTGTCCGGACCGAGCTCGGCGTGCTCGCCCACCACGCACGCCCCCTGGAGGATGACGCCGGGCAGGAGGACGACGTCGGTGGCGAGGGTCACGTCCACGTCGATGTAGGTCGTCACCGGGTCCCACATGGTGACCCCCCGGCGCATCCACCGCTCGTTGATCCGGTCGCGCAGCTCGGCCTCGGCCACGGCCAGCTGGGCCCGGTCGTTGACGCCGGCGACCTCCATCGTGTCCTCGACGACGACCGAGCCGACCCGGTGGCCGGCCTCGTAGAGGACCTCGACGACATCGGTCAGGTAGTACTCACCCTGGGCGTTCGCCGGGCTGAGCCGGCGCAGCGCGGGGGCCAGCACGCTCCGGCGGAAGCAGTACATCGAGGTGTTGACCTCGTGCACCTCCCGCTCCTCGTCGGTGGCGTCGCCGTCCTCCACCACGCGGGCGACGGTGTCGTCGCGGCCGCGCACGACCCGGCCGTACCCGGTGGGGTCGTCGAGGACGGCCGTCAGGAGGGTGGCGGCGTCGTCGGCGGCACGGTGGGCCCGGACCAGGCGGGCGAGCGTCCCGGGCCGCAGCAGCGGGGTGTCGCCGGGCAGGACCACGACGTCGCCGTCCTCGCCGTCCTCCTCCTCGGGGAGCCCGGTGAGGGCGACCGACATGGCGTCACCGGTCCCGCGCTGCTCGACCTGCTCCACGAATTCGATGGCCATGCCGGGCGGGGCGTGCTCGATCAGCGTCTTGGTCACCCACTCGGCCCGGTGCCCGACCACCACCACCACGCGGTCGACGGGCAGCTCCGCCAGGGCGTCGAGCACGTGCAGGATCATGGGCCGCCCGCACAGGCGGTGCAGCGGCTTGGGCCGGGCCGAGCGCATGCGCGTCCCGTGCCCGGCGGCGAGCACGACGGCGGACAGGGGCCGTCCCCCCGCCGTCGCCCGTGCCGCCCGTGCCGCCGCCGGCTCCCGATCGTCCGGGCCGCCCTGGGGATAGGTGCGGATCACCACGGCGCCACCCCCGGGCGTCGGCAGGACACGGCACGGCGGGGCTCGGCACGCGGCACGGGGGTCATGCGCCTATTCTTCCCACGTCGGCCCGGGCAATGCGACCCCGGCGCCCGAACCCGCCCCCACCGGGGACCCACCCGACATGCCCGTACTCCCCACCGCCATCGACCCGACCTCCGACACCTTCGCCGAGAACGAGCGCGCCCTGCGCGAGGGCCTCGACCTGGTCCGGGCCGAGCAGGAGGTGGCCCGGGCCGGCGGGGGCGAGCGCTACGTGGCCCGCCACCGGGAGCGGGGCAAGATGACCGCCCGCGAGCGGGTGGAGCTGCTCCTCGACCGGGACTCGCCGTTCCTCGAGCTGTGCCCCTTCGCCGCCTGGGGCACCCAGTACACGGTGGGGGCCTCCTCGATCATGGGCATCGGGGTGGTGGAGGGCGTCGAGTGCCTCGTCAACGCGACCGACGCCACGGTGCGGGGCGGGGCCATGAACCCGTGGTCGTTCCGCAAGGGCGCCCGGGGTTCCGACATCGTGCAGGCCAACCGCCTCCCGTCGATCAGCCTGACCGAGTCGGGCGGTGCCGACCTGCCGGCCCAGGCCGAGCTCTTCATCCCGGGGGGCCGGGCGTTCCGCGACATCACCCGGCACTCGGCCGCCGGCATCCCCACCGTGTCCCTCGTGTTCGGCAACGCCACCGCGGGAGGCGCCTACGTGCCCGGGATGAGCGACCACGTGGTGATGATCGAGCAGCGGTCCAAGGTGTTCCTGGGCGGGCCGCCGCTGGTCAAGATGGCCACCGGCGAGGAGTCGACGGACGAGGAGCTGGGCGGCGCCTCGATGCACGCGCGGGTCTCGGGACTGGCCGACTACCTGGCCGTCGACGAGACCGACGCCATCCGGCTGGGCCGCCAGATCGTCCGCCGCCTGCACTGGCGCAAGCTGGGGCCGGGGCCGTCCGAGCCGGCCGACGAGCCCGTGCACGATCCCGACGAGCTGCTCGGGATCGCCTCGGCCGACCCCAAGATGCCCTTCGACCCGCGCGAGGTCCTGGCCCGGGTGGTCGACGGGTCCCGGTTCGACGAGTTCAAGCCGCTCTACGGGTCCAGCCTGGTCACCGGGTGGGCGTCGATCCACGGGTACCCGATCGGGGTGCTGGCCAACCACCGCGGCGTCCTCTTCTCGGAGGAGGCGCACAAGGCCGCACAGTTCATCCAGCTGGCCAACCAGGTCGACGTGCCCCTCCTCTTCCTCCAGAACACCACCGGGTACATGGTGGGCAAGGAGTACGAACAGGGCGGGATCATCAAGCACGGGGCCATGATGATCAACGCCGTCTCCAATTCGTCCGTCCCCCACCTGACCGTCAACATCGGCGCCTCGTACGGCGCCGGCAACTACGGGATGTGCGGGCGGGCCTACGACCCCCGGTTCCTGTTCGCCTGGCCCAACGCCCGGTCGGCCGTCATGGGCCCCGCACAGCTGGCCGGGGTGCTCTCCATCGTGGGGCGCCAGTCGGCCGAGTCCAAGGGGGTCCCCTTCGACGAGGAGGCCGACGAGGCCATGCGGGCGCTCGTCGAGGCGCAGATCGAGTCCGAGTCGCTCCCCCTCTACCTCTCGTCCCGGCTCTACGACGACGGGATCATCGACCCCCGGGACACCCGGACCGTCCTGGGCCTGTGCCTGTCGGTCATCGACAACCAGCCGATCGCGGGCACCCGCGGCTACGGCGTGTTCCGGATGTGAGGCGCCGGTGAGCGCCGACGGCGTGCCGGCCCGGCCGGTCACCTCCCTCCTGGTCGCCAACCGCGGCGAGATCGCCCGGCGCATCCTGCGCACGGCCCGGTCCATGGGGATCACGACGGTCGCCGTCCACTCGGACGCGGACGCCGGGAGCCCGCACGTGGCCGAGGCCGACCTGGCCGTCCGGCTGCCCGGCCTGGCGCCGGGCGACACCTACCTCCGCCACGACCTCCTGCTCGAGGCGGCCGCCCGGTCCGGGGCCGACGCCGTCCACCCCGGCTACGGCTTCGTGTCCGAGTCGGGGGACTTCGCCCGCGCCGTCACGGGTGCCGGGCTGATCTGGGTCGGCCCGCCCGCCGACGCCATCGACGCCATGGGTTCGAAGATCGGGGCCAAGGACAGGATGCGGGCCGCCGGTGTCCCGACGCTGCCGTCGGTCACCGTGGACGGCGACACCCCGCCCGACGGCGACGAGGTCGCCGCCCTCGGGTGGCCGCTGCTGGTCAAGGCCTCGGCCGGCGGCGGCGGTCGGGGCATGCGCATCGTCGGGTCGGCCGACGAACTGGCCGACGCGCTGGCCGGGGCCCGGCGCGAGGCCCAGTCCGCGTTCGGGGACGGGACCGTCTTCCTCGAGCGGTACGTCGTCGCCCCGAGGCACATCGAGGTCCAGGTCCTGGCCGACGCCCACGGGGACGTGGTGGCGCTGTTCGAGCGCGAGTGCAGCATCCAGCGCCGGCACCAGAAGATCATCGAGGAGGCCCCCTCCCCCGTCGTCGGGCCCGAGCTGCGGGCCCGGCTGTCCGAGGCGGCGGTGGCCGCGGCCCGCGCCGTCGGGTACGTCAACGCCGGCACCGTCGAGTTCGTGCTCGACACCGGGGGGGCCGGTGACGTCGGCGGCGACCCCTACTTCCTCGAGATGAACACGCGCCTGCAGGTGGAGCACCCGGTGACCGAGGAGGTGTGTGGGCTCGACCTGGTGCGCCTCCAGCTGCTCGTGGCCGGCGGCGCGCCGCTGCCGCCCGAGGTGCACGCCGCCGCGGCGCGCGGCCCGGTGGGGCACGCGGTCGAGGCCCGCCTGTACGCCGAGGACCCGGCGGCCGGCTGGCTCCCGTCGACCGGCGCGCTGGCCGAGTTCCGCGTGCCCGACGACCGGGCCGGCATCCGGGTCGACTCGGGCGTGGCGACCGGCGGGGTCGTGAGCCCCCACTACGACCCGATGCTGGCCAAGGTGATCGCCCACGCCCCGACGCGGTCCGAGGCCGTCGCCGCGCTGGCGGCCACACTGGCCGGGTCCCGCATCCACGGCGTGACCACCAACCGCGACCTGCTGGTGCGGACGCTGCGGCACGAGGCCTTCGCCGCCGGCGCCACCGACACCGGCTTCCTCGACCGCCACGGCCTCGACGCGCTGGCGCTCCCGCTGGCCGACGAGGGCGCCGTGGGGCGGCACGCGGTGGCCGCGGCCCTGGCCGGGCAGGCGGCGCGGCGGGCCGGGGCGACCGTGCTCGCCACGCTCCCGTCGGGCTGGCGGGCCAACGAGGTCGACCGCCAGGAGGTCACCTTCGACCTCGGGCCCCGTACCCTGCGGGTCGCCTACCGGATGGGGCGCCGCGGCCGCGCCGTGGCCGAGGTCGCGCTCGACGGCGAGGTGCTCGACGTGACGGTCGACGACGTCGGGCCCGACGCCGTGCGGCTGACCGCGGGCGGGGTCACCCGGCGCTACGCGGTGCAGCGGGTCGGGTCCGTGACGTACGTCGACGGGCCGGACGGGTCGTCCCGGCTGGTCGAGGAGGACCGCCATCCGGTGGCCGCCGAGGAGCGCACCGCGGGGTCGGCCGTCGCCCCGATGCCGGGCAGCGTGGTCCGGGTGGCGGTGGCCGCGGGGGACCGGGTCGAGGCGGGCCAGGTCCTCGTCGTGCTCGAGGCGATGAAGATGGAGCACGCCGTCCACGCCGGTGCACCGGGTACCGTGTCGGAGGTGGACGTGACCGAGGGCGACCAGGTCGAGACGGGGCGGCTCCTCGTGGTCGTCGAGCCCGCGGGCACCGGCGCAGGCGACGGCACCGGCGGAGCGGAACCGACGCCGTGAGCGCTCCGCTGCGGATCGCCAACTGCTCGGGCTTCTACGGCGACCGCCTGTCCGCCGCCCGGGAGATGGTCGAGGGCGGCCCCATCGACGTGCTGACCGGCGACTGGCTGGCCGAGCTCACCATGCTGATCCTGTGGAAGGGCATGCAGCGCGACCCGTCGCGGGGCTGGGCCCACACCTTCCTCACCCAGATGGAGGAGGTGCTCGGCACCTGCGTCGACCGGGGCATCAAGGTGGTCACCAACGCGGGCGGTCTGAACCCGTCGGCACTGGCCGACCAGGTCCGGGTCCTGGCCGACCGGCTCGGGCTGGCGGTGGCGGTGGCCCACGTCGAGGGCGACGACCTGCTGCCCCGCATCGGCGAGCTGGCCGCCGCCGGCCACCCGCTCGCCCACCTGGACACCGGCGCCGCCCTGGCCGACGCCGAGGGGACCGTGGTGTCGGCCAACGCCTACCTGGGCGCCTGGCCCATCGTGGAGGCGCTCTCGTCCGGCGCCGACGTGGTCGTCTGCCCCCGGGTCACCGACGCGTCGCTGGTGGTCGGCCCCGCCGCCTGGCACCACGGATGGGCGGAGACCGACTGGGACGCCCTGGCCGGCGCCGTGGTGGCGGGCCACGTGATCGAGTGCGGCCCGCAGGCCACGGGCGGGAACTACGCCTTCTTTTCCGAGGTCCCGGGTCTGGAGCACCCCGGGTTCCCGATCGCCGAGGTGGCGGCCGACGGGTCGTCGGTCATCACCAAGCACCCCGGCACCGGCGGCGAGGTCTCGACCGGGACGGTCACCGCCCAGCTGCTCTACGAGATCGCCGGCCACCACTACCCCAACACCGACGTGGTCGCCCGGTTCGAGACGGTGGAGGTCACCGACGAGGGGGGCGACCGGGTGCGCCTGTCGGGCGTCCGCGGGCTGCCCGCCCCGTGCGACGTCAAGGTCTGCCTCAACCTGCTGGGCGGGTGGCGCAACACCATGACGTTCGTGCTCACCGGCCTCGACGTCGAGGCCAAGGCCGACCTGACCGTCCGGTCCCTGGGTGCCGCCCTGGGAGGCACGGGACAGTTCGCCGAGTTCGACGCCCGCCTGATCCGGTCCGACAAGGAGGACGCCCCGACCAACGTCGAGGCGACCGCCCAGCTCCGGATCACGGTGAAGGACGGGGACGCCGAACGGGTGGGGCGGCGGTTCTCCGGCGCGGCCACCGAGCTGGCGCTCGCCGGCTACCCGGGCCTGCACCTGACCGCGCCGCCGGGGGCCGCCACCGCCTACGGCGTGTACTGGCCGGCGCTGGTGCCGGCCGAGCTGGTGGTGCCCGCCGTCGTCCGGGCCGACGGCGTCCGGGTCGAGGTGCCCCACCACCCGCACCGGGCCCGGCCGGGCCCGGCCGTGGTCGACTCGGGAGAGGACGCGTCGCTCTCCCCCGGGGTGCCCGAGGCACCGGCCGCCGTGCCGTCGCCCCACGGCGCCGCCCCGGCGGCGGAGCCCACCGTGCGCCTGCCGCTCGGCACGCTCATCGGGGCCCGGTCCGGGGACAAGGGCGGCAACGCCAACGTCGGCCTGTGGGCCCGGTCCGACGAGGCGTGGGCGTGGCTGGACACCGAGCTCACGCTGCACCGCTTCCGGGCCCTGCTCCCCGAGGCGGCCGGACTCGCCGTCGAACGCCACGCCTTCCCCAACCTGCGGGCCCTCAATTTCGTGGTCGTGGGGCTGCTGGGCGAGGGGGTGGCCTCCTCGACCCGGCCGGACCCCCAGGCCAAGGGGCTCGGCGAGTACCTGCGCAGCCGGGTGGTGGACGTCCCCCTCCGCCTGGTCCCCCCCGCGTCGTAGTCTGGGCGCCGACCGCCCGGGGCCATCCGCCGCCGGGGGCGACCGGCCGCACGAACACCCCGACCCCGGCCCCGAGCCGGATCCGCGCCAGGAGGAACCATGGACTTCACCCCATCCGACGAGCTGCAGATGCTGCGCGAGGCGGTCGCCTCCATCGCCGCCAAATTCGGACACGGGTACTACGTCGACAAGGCCCACGCGGACGAGCGGACCGATGAGCTGTGGAGCGCCGTGGCCGAGCAGGGCTTCCTCGGCGTCAACGTCCCCGAGGAGTACGGCGGCGGCGGCGGCGGGATCACCGAGCTGGCCGCCGTGGCCGAGGAGCTGGCGGCGGCCGGGTGCCCGCTGCTCGTCATCGTCGTGTCGCCGGCCATCTGCGCCACCATCATCGCCAAGTTCGGCACCGAGGCGCAGAAGCAGCGGTGGCTGCCCCGCTTCGCCACGGGCGAACTCAAGATGGCCTTCGCCATCACCGAGCCCGACGCCGGGTCGAACTCCCACAACCTCGGCCTCACCGCCACCAAGGACGGCGACCTGTACCGGTTGAACGGCCAGAAGTACTACATCTCCGGGGTCGACGAGTGCGAGGCCATCCTGGTGGTCACGAAGACGGGCGTGGATCCCGACACCGGGCGCGGGCGCCTGTCCCTGTTCGTGGTCGACGTCGACACCCCGGGCCTCGACAGGCAGGTGCTGCCGGTCGAGATCACCGCGCCCGAGAAGCAGTTCACCCTCTTCTTCGACGACGTGCAGGTCGGTGCCGACCGGCTGATCGGCGAGGAGGGCGAGGGCCTGCGGCAGGTCTTCTTCGGCCTCAACCCCGAACGCATCCTGTCGGCGGCCACGGCCAACGGCATCGGCCGCTACGCGCTGGGCCGGGCGGCGGAGTACGCCTCGACCCGCGAGGTGTGGGGCACGCCGATCGCCCGGCACCAGGGAATCTCCCACCCGCTGGCCAAGGCCAGGATCGAGGTCGAGCTGGCCCGCACCATGACCGACAAGGCCGCCTGGTACTGCGACCACGACGGCGACTCGCCGCTGGCCGGCGAGACCGCCAACATGGCCAAGTACGCCGCCGCCGAGGCGACGCTGGGCGCACTCGACCAGTCCATCCAGACCCACGGGGGCAACGGCATGTCGACCGAGTACGGCATCGCCGACCTGTGGGGCATGGCCCGGCTGCTGCGGATCGCCCCGGTCAGCCGCGAGATGATCCTGAACTACGTGGCGCAGCACTCGCTCGGCATGCCCCGGTCGTACTGAGGTAGGCGACCCGGGGGCCCCGTCGTCCTGACCAGCCGACGGGCCGGCGGGTCGTCCCGGGCCACCCCTCTCAAGTCTCCGCTCGGGCCCGTCGATAGGGCCGGTAGGTGGAATTACGCCTAGGAACGTCCGTTCCCCCGGCCGTACCCTGCCGAAAGAGCGACATGCCCACATCCGCAGACCCACACCGCAGTCCGGACGCGAGCCGGGTGGCCGGGCCGACCCCGGTCGGCGGGTCGCGTCGCGGCCGGACGGTCCGGCGCCGGGTCCGCCGTATCCGGGTCGACCGGCGGCGGTCGGACGAGGCGGTGACCCTGGTCGAGGTCCTGGTGGCCTCCGTCGTCCTGCTCGTGACGATGATCCCGATGGGCATGCTGCTGACCAGCGCGTCGTCTGCCGCCGTCGCCGCCCGCCAGCGCCAGGCGGCGCTGCAGCTGGCCGACTCGTGGGTGGAGATCCTGTCCAACTCGCAGCCCCCGACGCACAACGACGGGTCGGTCATCACCAACTCGCCGCGCACCCCCGTGGCCCCGGCCGGCACGCAGACCCCGCCCACGACGCTGGCGGGCACGACGTACGCGGTCACGGCGAACTACGTCGAGAGCTTCGTGAACGGGGTCGGCCAGTCCGACTTCTGCTCGGCCGGTCAGCCGCCCAGCCCGAGCCATCCCGGCGTCATCGGCCTCAAGGTGACCGTGGCCTGGGGAGGGTCCACGCGGCGCTCGCTCTCGGTCACCACCGACATCAACTACCCCAAGCCCGGCCTGCAGACCGAGGGGTTCCTGGCCGTCAACCTGACCAACGACGGGGAGGCGGACGTCCTCGGGAACTCACCGACCGACCGGCTCCAGTCGATCCCGGTCACCATCACCCAGGTCACCGGCAACCCGGTCCTCAACCCGAGCTCGTTCACGCTGTACGCCGACGGCAACGGGTGCATCTTCGCCCAGGTCCCGGTGGGCACCTACACGGTCGCCACGCAGCAGCCGAGCTCGGGGACCCCGGCGACGTTCACCGGGTACACCGGCAACCCGCCGTTCGTGAGCACGTCCGGGGCCACCTCGGAACTCGTCACGAACCAGACGGTGAACGTCACCGCCGAGACGACGGTCCAGCTCGACGCGTTCGACGAGGGGATCATCGGCAGGACCACCTACGGCGGCGCCTCCGCCGTCGACTCCGGGGTCCAGTGCCCCGCCGTCTCCATCCTCACCTGCGTCGCCACCGGCAGCGGGCCGACCGGGGCCGTGGCCACCTGGGGCGACGCCAGCGCGGCCTGGTCCACGGCGGGACTCGCCGCCGGGACGCACCTCAACCAGGTCGCCTGCACCACCTCGGGCACCCCCACCTGCATCGGTGTGGGCTACGGATCCGGCGGCGGCATCATCGTGGCGGCACCGTCCACGTTGTCCGCGCCGACCTCCGACACCGTCCCCGCCGGGGTCACCGACCTCACCCAGGTGGTCTGTCCGTCGGGCAGGGGCTGCTACGCCCTCGGCACGAGCGCCACCGGCCCGGTGCTCCTGGCCGGCTTCGTCAACCCCAACGGGGGCGACGTGTGGAGCGTGGTCAACCCGCCGTCGGTGACCTTCGCCTCGCTCGGGTCGATCGCCTGCCCGACGGCGACCACCTGCGAGCTGTCCTACCTCGGCCCCGGCGGCGTGCCCGGGGTCCTGCGCATCGACGGCGACACCGACAACCTCGCCTCCAACCCGTCGTGGACGCCCACCTTCACCGCGGACACCCTTCCCCCCTCGATCACCTCGGTCGGGACGATCACCTGCCCGTCCTCGGGGACGTGCCTGGCGATCGCCACCGGTGACCACGCCAGCCCGGGCGATCCGACGGTGATCGACGCTCCGATCGCCGGCTCGGGCGCGAGCATCTGGGAGAACGAGTCGAGCTTCCCCACCGGCGTGACGACCGTCACCGGGATCTCGTGCCTGGCCGCCACCTGCGTGGCCATCGGGACCGACGCCGGTGCCCCTGCCGTGTGGACCGACGACCTCACCGTCTCCCCCGACAACTGGGTCCAGGCCAACAACATCCCCACGTCGGTCACGGCGGTGACCTCGGTCGCCTGCGGCGCACCGGGCTCGGGGGACACCGCGGACTGCGTGATCGCCGCCATCACGCCGAGCCTGACGTCGGCCGGGCAGCTGCTCGATGGCTCGTTGACCAACGGGAGCTGGGCCTGGAACTTCGCCAGCCAGCCGGCCGGCGTGACCGTCCAGTACGTCCTGTCGGTGGCCTGCGCCAACCCCACCTCGTCCTCCGACACCTGCGCCGCCGTGGCCGCGACCGCCGGAGGCCCCGTGGTCCTGGCCGCCCCCGCCGGCCCGTCGAGCGCCTGGGCGAACCGCACGCCGGCGTCGCTCGCCGGTGCCACGGTGACCGGCATCCCCCTCGAGACGGCGCCGTCCGGCACGTCGAGCTGGACGACCCAGGTGGCCGCCGGGCAGCCGACGAACACCACGCTCCTCCCGGACGTCCTCTACCCGCAGGCCGGCGGCTACTCGCTCGTCGCCGGTGACTGCCCGGCGGAGGCGACCAGCACGTCGACCACCTCGTTGGCCGCACTCCCGGGCGGCACGGCCAGCGCCACCGTGCCCCTCGGTCTCGTGCCCCTCCAGCTCGTGGACTCGACCGGCGCCCCGGTCGCCGGCGCCACCATCACCCTGACCACACCGTCGTGCCCCAGCGGCGCCGACGCCTACAACCTGCCCGTGACGGACGCCACGGGCACGACCGTGACCTCGGTCCCCTACGGCACCTACACCTACACCGTCACCGTGGGCGGCTCGGCCACGGCACACACCTCGGTCACCATCACGGTCGGGATCAACACCGTCCAGGTGGCCGGCGGGCCGAACGTGACGACCTACCTCCCCGGCGTCTCCCAGGTGCAGGCATGACGGCGCACCCCCGCGAGCGGACGTTGGACGACGCCGGCATGACGCTGATCGAACTCCTCGTCACCTCCTCGATCCTCGTCGTCCTCCTCGGCATGGTGCTCGTGTCGATGAGTCTGATCAACTCGGTGAGCGGCAGCGTCACCTCCCAGTTCCAGGAGTTCGACCAGGCGCTCCCGGCCATGGCGCCCTTCCACAGCCTGCTCGCCGCCGAGGTGGAGCCGGGACCGCCCGCCGGCGACGGGACCCCGTCCCCCGGCTTCCAGGCGATCGGCAACTTCTCGATGACCTTCTACGCCAACATCGGCACCGCCTTCGACAACACCACCTCGTGCCCCACCGGTCCGACCTGCACCGGCGGTGGCACCACGGCCGGGCCGGCCAAGATCGTGGCCCAGGAGCTCGACGGCAGCGGGCAGCCGGCCACGGCCTGCAGCGCGGCCAGCCCCTGCAGCCTCCAGCTCCGGATGTACCTCCCGGTGACCGGTGTGTCCGGACCCGGTGTGTCCACCTGCCCCGGCGTCGGGACCGGGCCCGCCTGCCAGTGGTCCACCAGCTACCGACTCCTGGCCAACGTCCTCGACGTGGTCAACGACCCCTCGGCGGTGGACGGGACGGGGGCACCCACCCAGCCCCTCTTCACCTACACGGTCTTCGACCCCTACCTGAACCAGGCCATCACCCTGACCAGTGCCGAGGTCCAGAACCAGATGCTGACCGGACTCACCGGACTGGGCTACACCTACGCGACCCAGTCGCTGTCCCAGTGCGACGCGCCCGACACGGCCGCACCGACGGTCTACCCGGTGGCCATCTCCTGCCCGACCGACGCCGTCCAGAGCGTCACCATCCACCTCCGGGTGGCCCAGCCCGGCACCAACGCCAACACCGTGGTGGAGAACAGCCTCGTGGTCTACCGCTACGCCCAGAGCCCGGGGGCGGCCACCGCCCCCTACCAGTACTCGGTGAACGTGGGATGACCGGGACGCCGACGGGCCACGACCGGACCAGGTCCCGGATCCGGGCCGCCGCCGGGCGGCGCGGCGCCGGCCGGTCGGACCTGGGCCAGACGGCCATCGTGGCCGTGCTCGCCGTGACCCTCATCATCGCCATCATCGGGGCGACCCTGGTCGCCGCCGTCGTGCAGTCGGCGCCACTCCAGCAGACCGTCGCCGTCGCCGTGTACGCCCACCGTGCCCTCCAGGCCGGCGAGAACGCCTACCTGACCGCGGTCAACGCCAACCCGAGCCTCGCCCAGTGCAACGTCAACACGAACAACGCGGGGACCTGCAGCGGGATCAACTACGGGCAGTGGAACCTGGTGACCGGTTCGGACTCCAGCGACGGCTACGCCGAGTACTACGCGTTCGGCAATCCGCAGCCCACCTTCGACCCGACGACGCACGCCCTCTCCAACCTGGCCGTCCAGGTGGTGGGCGCGGCCCACAGCCAGTCGGCCACCAACCACTACTACTTCAACACCGAGACCATGAACCTCGGTGCCACGAACGGCTTCCTCACCAACGTCTGGTGGTCGAATTTCGAGTCCTACAACCCCAACGGCGACTACTCGAACTGCAACTACAACTGGAAGCTCAACTACAACATCGACGGTGGCGGCTCCGGCTGCTCCCCGGTCTACTTCGGACCGGCCGACTACCTGTTCGGCCCCGTCTACACCAACGACTCGGTCTTCGTGGCGGGCGACGGCTCGGCCACCGGCTCGCCGTCGTTCGGCAACCCCGCCCCGTCGCCCATGGTCCCCTCGGACGTCCACACCGCCGATCCCCACTGCCAGTTCGTCACCGACAGCAACGGCATGTCCGGTGTGGCCGGCGGCAACCCCGCCCAGACCTGCGCGCCCGCCACCGGCGCCGTCCACCTGTACGCGAACAGCTCGAACACGACGAGCCCGCTCCCGGTCAGCACCTACGCCCATGCCGTCGAGCCCCCTCCGCAGAGCAACGCCCAGCTCGGGACCATCGCCAGCGAGGACGGCTGCCTCTACTCGGGCCCCACGCAGATCACCCTGACGACGGACGCCTCGGGCAAGGGCGAGATGACGGTGTCCAGCCCCGACACCGGCGTGACCCCGGCCACCGTCAACGGCCAGTCCATCACCCGCTCGAACGACAACGTGGCCACCAACAACAACGACTGCCCGAACAACGGCACGGCCTACCTCCCCTCGAACGGCGTCGTCTACGTCCAGAACGCCTCGGCCGCCGAGACGGTCACCGGAGCCAACCCCTTCGACGACCTGGTCCACAACACGGTCACCAACCTGACGGCCAACCCCACGCCACAGCCGAACAACCCGGTGACGCTCACCGCCACGATCACCTCGGCCACGAACCAGATCCCCACCAATGCGACGGTCACCTTCAGCGAGACGACGAGCCAGACGACGACCCAGTGCGGCTGGTCGTGGTCGTGGTCCCAGGGGTGGCAGTGGGTGTGCCAGCCCGTGACCCGGAACGCCACCAACCCGATCCCGGCGTGCACGGGGCTGTCCAGCTGGTCGGCACCGGTGCAGGTCGGGTCGTACTGGCAGTCCTCCGTCACCTGCGCGACCACCGAGTCGAGCACGGGTACGGGTGCGTTCTCGGCCGCCTACAGCGGTGGCGCCGTCACGTCGGCGTCGCAGGGCAACCTGGGCCAGACCAACACCCTCCGTCCGTCGGTGTCCTACGGGGCGAAGTCCCAGACCAACGCCGGCGGCTGCTCGAGCTGCTACTACGGCGAGAAGGGCACCCCCGACGCCGAGGGCGACGCCTTCGTCAACGGGAGCCTGTCGGGTGAGCTCACCATCGGCACGGCCAACAACGTCATCATCGACGGCAACCTCAGCTACTACGACTGCTCCGGCCGGTGGACGACGGGCCAGAGCGGAGCCACCGACTTCTGCCCGTACAACATCGGGGGCACCAACGACTCGCTGGGCCTCATCGCCAACAACTACGTCGAGGTCAACCACCCGATCTCCAAGTCGAGCGGAGCCGTGCTCCCCTCGTGCGGCGCCACCCCGGGGGCCCTGTGCGACCCGTCGACCGCCTCGGGAGGCGTCACCATCGACGCCGCCATCCTGGCCCTGACCCAGTCGTTCGTGGTGAACAACTACGGGTACGGCTCCAACGAGGGCAAGCTGAACGTCTACGGCTCGATCCAGCAGAACGCGCGCGGACCCGTCGGCACCTTCGACCCCTACACGTTCTCGGCGGCGTCGGGCTACACCAAGCACTACACGTGGGACCCGCTCCTCGACTACGTGTCGCCGCCCAGCTACCTGGTCCCGTCCACCGCCCCCTGGACGCTCACCTCGGTCGACGCCAACGGCGGGCAGAAGGGGTCCAACGTCTGCCCCGTCCTGACCGGCGTCTACGACGGGACGACCTCGCCGACGCCGATCACCCAGTACTGCTCGCAGGCCACCGGCGGGCTCCCCGGCTACCCGGCCATCACCGCCCCGTCTCCGCCGACCCACGTCTACGCCACCGCCAACTCCGGCGGCGTGGCCACGGTCGACTGGACCGACCCGTCGGACAACGGTTCGCCCATCCTCCACTACGACGTCGCCCCGAGCCCGGCCTGTTCCTCCTGCTCCGGCACGGACGTCGTCGGTGCGACGGCGACCACGGCCTCGATCGGCGGGCTCACGCCCGGGCTCAGCTACGTCTTCACCGTCACCGCCACCAACGCCTTCGGCACCAGTGACCCGTCCGCGCCCTCCGCATCGGTGGCCGCGCCCAACGTCCCCTACGCGCCCACCCTGGTGACCGCCGTCGGGAACGTCAACGACTCCGTCACCGTGACCTGGACCGACCCGGCGTCTCCCGGCGGCCCGATCACCAACTACACCGTGATCCCGTCGCCGGCGTGCCCGGCGTGCACCGGCCTGTCCGTGTCCGGCGCCACGGCCACCTCCACGACCGTCACCGGACTCACCGTCGGCGGCACGTACACGTTCACCGTGACCGCCACTAACGGCATCGGCACCGGACCGCCCTCGGTCCCGTCCAACGCCGTGGTCGTCCCGACCAAGCCGGGGGCGCCGGTCGGCGTCACGGGGACGTCCTTCGCCAACGGCCAGTCCGTGGTGTCCTGGTCGGTGCCGCCGTTCACCGGCGGGCTCCCCATCACCGGGTACCGGGTGACGTCCTCGCCCGGCGGCAAGGTCTGCACGACGACCGGGACCACCTCGTGCACCGTCAGCGGTCTCACCAACGGCACGCCGTACACGTTCACCGTCACCGCCACCAACGCACTGGGGACCGGACCGGCCTCGGCCCCGTCACCGGCCGCCACGCCCTCCACCGTCCCCGGGGCCCCCACCGTCGGGACGGCCACGGCGGGGAACGGATCGGCCACGGTGACGTTCACCGCCCCCGGCTCCACCGGCGGTGCGCCGGTCACCGGGTACACGGTGACCTCGTCGCCGGGTGGGATCACCGCCTCCTGCGCCTCCTCGCCGTGCACGGTCACCGGACTCACCAACGGCACCGCCTACACGTTCAAGGTGACCGCCACCAACGGGTCCGGCGCCGGTCCGGCGTCCGCCTCGTCGAACTCGGTCACGCCGTCCGGTCCCCCCGGGCCGCCGAGGAGCGTGGCGGCCACGTCGTACGCCAACGCGCAGTCCGTGGTGACCTGGACCGCACCCGCCTCCAACGGCGGATCGGCGATCTCCAGGTACACCGTCACCTCGAGTGGCGGCCAGACGTGCACCACGCCCAACGGCAGCACCACCAGCTGCACCGTGACCGGACTGACGAACGGGGTGACCTACACCTTCACCGTCACCGCCACCAACGGGCTCGGCACCGGCCCGGCGTCGTCCCCGGCGTCGGCGACCCCGGCCACCGTGCCCGGTGCGCCGACGGGGGCCACGGCGGTGCGCGGGTACACCCAGGCCACGGTGTCGTGGACGGCCCCGGTGGTGACCGGCGGCCTGCCCGTCACCTCGTACACCGCGACCGCGTCGCCCGGCGGCCTGACCTGCACGACGGCGTCCACCAGCTGCACCGTCACCGGACTCACCAACGGCACCCCCTACACCTTCACGGTGAAGGCGACCACCGCCGCCGGCACCGGCCCCGCGTCGTCGCCCTCGAACTCGGTGACCCCGTCCAACACCGTCCCCGGTGCGCCGACCAACGTGGCCGCCACCTCGTTCGCCAACACGCAGTCCGTCGTCACCTGGACGGCGGCCGCCGCCAACGGCTCGGCCATCTCCAAGTACACGGTCACCTCGAGCGGCGGCCAGACGTGCACGACCACGGGACCCACCAGCTGCACCGTCACCGGGCTCACCAACGGCACCGCCTACACCTTCACGGTGACCGCCACCAACGGGCTCGGCACCGGTCCGGCGTCGGGCCCGTCGGCGCCGGCGACCCCCTCCACGATCCCGGGCGCGCCCACCGGCGTGACCGCCACGTCGTTCGGCAACGCCCGGTCCGTCGTGTCCTGGACGGCCCCGGCCTCGAACGGCGGCGCCCCCATCACCTCCTACACGGTGACCTCGGCCCCCGGTGCCAAGACCTGCACGACCAGCTCGACCAGCTGCGCCGTCACCGGGCTGACCAACGGCACGGCCTACACCTTCACGGTGACCGCCACCAACGGCTCCGGCACCGGCCCGGCCTCCAGCCCCTCCGCCCCGGCCACCCCCTCCTCCGTGCCGGGCGCACCGACCGGGGTCACCGGCACCAACAACGGCGCCAACCAGTCGGTCGTGTCCTGGACGGCACCGGTCTCCAACGGCGGCACGCCGATCACCAGCTACACGGTGACCTCGAGCGGCGGCCAGACCTGCACGACGGCCAACGGTTCGACGACGACCTGCACGGTGACCGGACTCACCAACGGCACCTCCTACACCTTCACGGTGACCGCCACCAACGCCGTCGGCACCGGACCGGCGTCTGTACCCTCGGCCCCGATCGTGCCGGCCACGACCCCGGGAGCGCCCACGGCCGTGTCGGCCACCACGCATGACAACGCGCAGTCCACCGTGTCCTGGACGGCCCCGGCCTCCGACGGCGGCACGCCGATCACCGGCTACACGGTGACCTCGTCGCCCGGCGGGCTGACCTGCACGACGGGCTCCACCACGTGCACGGTGACCGGACTCACCAACGGCACCTCCTACACCTTCACGGTGACCGCCACCAACGCCGTCGGCACCGGGCCGGCGTCCACGCCCTCGGCCCCGATCGTCCCGGCCACCATCCCGGGCGCCCCGACCAACGTGGCGGCCACGTCGTTCGCCAACACCCGGTCGACGGTGTCGTGGTCCGCCCCGACCTCCACGGGCGGCCTGCCGCTCACCAGCTACACCGTGACCGCCAACAGCGGCCAGACGTGCACCACGGCCAACGCCTCCACCACGTCGTGCACCTTCCTGGGACTCACCAACGGCACCACCTACACCTTCACGGTGACGGCCACCAACGCCATCGGGGTCGGGCCGGCGTCGGCACCGGCCAGCGGGACCCCGTCGACCGTCCCGGGCCCGCCGACCGGGGTGGCGGCCACGGCCGGCGGGGGGACCCAGTCCGTGGTGTCGTGGACCGCACCCGCCTCGAACGGGGGCGCGGCGATCACCAAGTACACCGTCACCTCGAGCGGCGGCCAGACGTGCACCACGGCCAACGGCACTACGACCTCGTGCACCGTGACCGGTCTGACCACCGGCACCCTCTACACGTTCACCGTGACGGCCACCAACGGCTCGGGCACGGGCACCGCCTCGGCACCGTCCTCGGCGGTGGCACCGGCCCGGTCGGCCGGACGGCCCGGAGCCCCGGGCGCCCCCGTCGTCGTCGCCACGTCGTCGGCCACCACGGCGTCGGCCAGCTGGTCGGCCCCGGCCACCGACGGAGGTTCGGCGATCACCAGCTACACGGTGACCTCGTCGCCGGGCGGTCCCACGTGCACCACGGTCTCCACCGGCTGCACCGTGACCGGCCTGACCACCGGGACCACCTACACGTTCACGGTGACCGCCACCAACCGGGTGGGCGCCGGCGCGGCGTCCGGGGAGTCCCTGCCGCTGCAGGTGGGCACGCCGGGGGCACCCACCGGGGTGACGGCCGGCGCCGGCGGCGACACGCAGTCGGTCGTGACGTGGGTCGCACCCGCGGCCGACGGCGGCAGCGGCGTCACCGGCTACACGGTGACCTCGTCGCCCGGCGGCCTGCGCTGCTCGACGAGCACGACCGGCTGCACGGTGACCGGACTGACCAACGGGACCTCGTACACCTTCACCGTGGCCGCCACCAACGCCGTCGGCGCCGGGCCGGCGTCGCTGCCGTCCGCGCCGGTCGTCCCGTCGACCGTCCCCGGGGCACCGACGTCGGTGACGGCCACCTCGGGCGCCGACTCCCGGTCGGTGGTGTCGTGGACGGCACCGGCCACCGACGGCGGTACGGCGATCACCGGCTACACCGTGCGGTCGAGCCCGGGCGGGGCCACGTGCTCGTCCGCCTCGACCACCTGCACGGTGAGCGGGCTCACCAACGGCACCAGCTATGACTTCACCGTCACCGCGGTCAACTCGGCCGGTGCGGGCGCCGGCTCGGTCCCGGCGACGGCCACGCCGGCCGTCCTGCCCGGGGCGCCCACCGCGGCGACCGCCACCTCGAACGCCGACTCCCGGTCGGTGGTGTCGTGGACGCCACCGGCCAACGACGGCGGGACGCCCGTCACCGGGTACAGGGTGAGCGCGTCGCCGGGCACCGGGACCTGCACCACGACCTCGACCAGCTGCACGGTGACCGGCCTCGCCAACGGCACGCCCTACACCTTCACCGTGACGGCGACCAACGCGGTCGGCACCGGACCGGCCTCGGCGGCGACGGGCGCCGCCGTCCCCGCCGCCGTGGCCGGCGCGCCGACCGGGGCGACGGCCGTGACCACCAACTCGGCCACCTCCGTTACGGTCAGCTGGAAGGCACCCGCCGCCGACGGAGGGGCCCCCGTCACCAGCTACACGGCGACCGAGACGCCCGGTGGTGCCGTCTGCTACGCCAACTCCACCACCTGCACCTTCACCGGGCTCACGTCCGGGTCGCCCGCGTCGTTCACGGTGGCGGCGAACAACTCGGCCGGGACCGGCCCGGCCTCGGCACCGACGAACACGGTCACCGTCGGGGCTCCGTGGGCACCGACGGCGGTGACGGCCACCTCCTACGCCGACAGCCGTTCGGTCGTGTCCTGGACCGCCCCGTCGGTCGCCGGCGGCTCGCCCGTCTCCGGCTACACGGTGTCCTCCAGCCCGCCGGTGGCCACGCCCGCCTCCTGCTCGACGTCCCTGACCGGTGCGTCGCGCCAGTGCACGTTCACGGGGCTCACCGACGGCACCGACTACACGTTCACGGTCTCGGCCGTCAACGCCAGCGGGGCCAGCGCGGCCTCCGCACCGTCGGCGCCGGCGCTCCCGGCGGCTCCCCCGGGGGCGCCGACCGGTGTCGTGGCGACGTCCGACGCCAACACCCAGTCGGTCGTCTCCTGGACGGCCCCGGCCACCGACGGCGGCGCGGCCGTCTCGGGGTACACGGTCACCTCGTCGCCCGGCGGGCTCACCTGCACCACCGCCTCCACCTCCTGCACGATGACGGGTCTGACCAACGGCACCGCGTACACGTTCACCGTGACCGCCACCAACGGTGCCGGGGCGGGGAACGCCTCGGCGCCGTCGGCGCCGGCGATCCCGGCGACCGTGCCGGACTCGCCCACCGGCGCCACGGCGACCGCCACCTCGTCGCCCACGTCGGCCGCCGTCCGCTGGGCCGCCCCGGGGAGCGACGGTGGCTCGGCCGTCACCGGCTACACCGTGTCGTCCAGCCCGGCCGTCGCCGCCCCGGCCGACTGCTCGACGTCGCTCACCGGCGCCTCGACCGGCTGCACGTTCACCGGCCTCACCCCCGGAGTCGCCTACACGTTCACCGTGACGGCCACCAACGGGGTCGGCACCGGACCGGCGTCGGCCACGACCGCACCGCTCACCACGGGAACGGCCGCCGCGCCGACCGGCGTGACGGCCGTGGCCACGGCGTCGTCCACCTCGGTCGCCCTGTCGTGGTCGCCGAACGCGGCCGACGGCGGCTCGGCCGTCACCGGCTACACCGTGTCGTCCAGCCCGGCCGTCGCCGCACCGGCCGCCTGCTCGACGTCGCTCACCGGCGCCTCGACGGGCTGCACCTTCACCGGCCTGACCCGGGGGACGGCGTACACGTTCACGGTGTCGGCCGTCAACGCCGTCGGCACCGGCCTGCCGTCGGCCGCCACCGGTGCGATCGCGGCGGGCACCCCGGGCGCGCCGACCGGCGTGACGGGGACCTCGGGCGGCGGCACCTCGTCGGTCGTGTCGTGGGCGTCCCCGGCCGCCGACGGCGGATCCCCCGTGACCGGGTACACGGTCACCGCCGACCCCGGGGGCCCCGGGTGCACGGCCACCACCACCAGCTGCGCGGTGTCCGGACTGACCCCGGGCACGGCCTACCGGTTCACGGTCACGGCCGCCAACGCCACCGGCACCGGCCCCTCCTCGACGCGCTCCGCCCCGGTCACACCCTGATCCGGCGGGCCCGGCGCAGGACGGGGCACCGACAGCGGGCCACTAGCCTTGGCCCATCATGCCGACCAAGACCCGTGACGACATCCGCAACGTGGCCATCGTGGCCCACGTCGACCACGGGAAGACCACCCTGGTGGACGCCATGCTCTGGCAGTCCGGGGCCTTCCGCGACAACCAGTCGGTCAACGAGCGGGTCCTGGACTCCGGCGACCTCGAGCGCGAGAAGGGCATCACGATCCTCGCCAAGAACACCGCGGTGCTCCACGGCGGGGTGAAGATCAACATCATCGACACCCCGGGCCACGCCGACTTCGGTGGCGAGGTCGAGCGCGGCCTGACCATGGTGGACGGCGTGCTCCTCCTGGTCGACGCCTCGGAGGGGCCCCTCCCCCAGACCCGGTTCGTCCTGCGCAAGGCGCTCGAGGCGCGGCTGCCGGTCGTCCTCGTCGTCAACAAGGTGGACCGGCCCGACGCCCGGATCGACGAGGTCGTCCACGAGGTGGAGGAGCTGTTCCTCGACCTCGACGCCGACGAGGAGCAGATCGACTTCCCGATCCTCTACTCGAACGCCCGTGCCGGCTGGGCCTCCACGGAACAGGGCGTCGAGGGCACCGACCTCGAGCCGCTGTTCCAGGCCATCCTGGACCGCATCCCGGCCCCCCACTACGAGGAGGGCGCGCCGCTCCAGGCCATCGTCTCGAACCTCGACGCCTCGCCCTACCTCGGGCGGCTGGCCGTGTGCCGGGTGCACAACGGGACGCTCACCAAGGGCGCCACCGTGGCCTGGTGCAGGCTCGACGGCACCGTCGAGCGGACGAAGATCACCGAGCTGTTCATCACCGACGCCCTCGACCGCGTCGAGTGCGACTCGGCGGGACCCGGCGAGATCGCCGCCGTGGCCGGGATGGCGGAGATCACGATCGGCGAGACCCTGGCCGACCCCGACGAGCCCCGCGCACTGCCGGTCATCACCGTCGACGAGCCGAGCCTGGCCATGACCATCGGCATCAACACCTCGCCGCTGGCCGGCGCCGACGGCAAGAAGCTGACCGCCCGCCAGGTACTCGGCCGGCTGGAGAGCGAGCTGATCGGCAACGTGTCCCTGCGGGTGAACCCCACCGAGCGGCCCGACACGTGGGAGGTCCAGGGCCGCGGCGAGCTCCAGCTCGCCGTCCTGGTCGAGACCATGCGCCGCGAGGGCTTCGAGCTCACCGTCGGCAAGCCGCAGGTGGTCACCCGGGAGATCGACGGCAAGCTGCACGAGCCGATGGAACGGGTCGCCATCGACGTGCCCGACGACTACCTGGGCGTGGTCACCCAGCTCATGGCCCTTCGGAAGGGCACCCTGATCGAGATGGTCAACCACGGGACCGGCTGGGTCCGGATGGACTACCGGATCCCGGCCCGCGGGCTGGTCGGCTTCCGCACCGAGTTCATGACCGAGACCCGGGGCACCGGCATGCTCCACCACGTCTTCGACGGCTGGGAGCCGTGGCACGGTGAGCTCAAGACCAAGCGGAACGGCTCGATGGTCGCCGACCGCCGGGGCGTCACCACCGGCTACACGCTCATGAGCCTCCAGGAGCGGGGTCTGCTCCTGGTCGGCCCCGGCACCGAGGTCTACGAGGGCATGGTTGTGGGCGAGAACGCGCGCGACGAGGAGATGGACGTCAACCCGACCAAGGAGAAGAAGCAGACCAACATCCGGTCCGCCTCCGCCGACGAGGCCATCCGCCTCACCCCGCCCCTGCTCCTCTCGCTCGAGCAGGCGCTGGAGTTCATCGCCGACGACGAGTGCGTCGAGGTCACGCCCAAGGCCGTGCGCCTGCGCAAGGTCATCCTGGACCAGACCACCCGCGGCCGGCTGCGCAGCCGGGCCCGAAAGGGCTGACCCCCGCCACGGCGCCGAGCTCCGAGGGGAGGGCTCGAACCTCCAACATCCGGCTCCAAAGGCCGGCGTTCTGCCAATTGAACTACCTCGGAAGGGCACGGCGCCGACGGCGCGCCGCGCGTGACCCGGCCGCCGGCCGGACCCAAGGCTAGTACCGGGGCCCGTCCGCACCCGGACGTGCCACGGGGGCGACGCACGACCCCGATAGGCTCCCGGTCCGATGCGAGTCCTCGTCGTCGATGACGATCCAGCGGTCAGCGGGGCGCTCCAGCGCGCGCTCCGCCTCGAGGGGTACGAGGTCACCCTGGCCGGTGACGGCCCGCAGGCACTGGAGGAGGTGGCCGTCCGGCCCCCGGACGCGGTCGTGCTGGACATCGGGCTCCCGACCATCGACGGCCTCGACGTGTGCCGCCGGATGCGGGCCGCGGGCGACGACACGCCGGTGCTCATGCTGACCGCGCGCGACGCCGTCCACGACCGCGTCGAGGGGCTCGACGCCGGGGCGGACGACTACCTGGTGAAGCCCTTCGCCCTGGCCGAGCTCCTGGCCCGCCTGCGCGCCCTGCTGCGCCGGCGCCCCGAGGACGCCGGCGAGACGCTGTCCTTCGCCGATCTGCGCCTCGACCCCGTCACCCGGGAGGCGCACCGGGGGGACCGGACCTTCACCGTCACCCGCATCGAGTTCGACCTGCTCGAGCTCCTGCTGCGCCACCCCCGCCAGGTGCTCACCCGCGAGCTGATCCTCGACCGAGTGTGGGGCTACACCTTCGACTCGGGCACCAACTCGCTGGCCGTCTACGTGGGCTATCTCCGTCGCAAGACGGAGGAGAACGGGGAGCCCCGGCTCATCCACACGGCCCGGGGGGTCGGCTATGTCCTGCGTGAGCCCTGAGCCGCCGGACGGCCGGCGCCGGTGACGTTCCGGACCCGACTCGTGCTGGTGGCGACCGCGGCCGTCCTGGTGGTGCTGGTCATCGGCTCGGTGGCGACCTACGCCGTCGCCTACGACTCCCTGGTGGGCTCGACCGACGTCAACCTCGAGCAGAGCGCCCGGACCCTGATCAGCGGCAACGAGGTCGGCCAGCTGCCGAAGATCTACAACACCTGCGGCCGGGCCGCGGGCTACTGCTCCCAGATGGTCTGGGCCGGGGGCCAGATCCACCCCGGCGATCCCCAGGTCCTCGCCATCCCACCGGCGGTCTCCCGGGTGGCCAACAGCCTCGGCGCCGGCCAGGAACTCCTCTTCACCACGAGCGTCGACAACATCTCCGTGCGGGAGATCGTCTACCCGCTCGGTCCCAACTACCACTACAGCAACGGGTCCCAGGTGCTCACCATGGACCTCGGCGGCGCCCTCCAGCTGACGGCACCGCTCACGGGCGTGCAGCGGGGACTGCACCGGCTGGCCGTCGCCCTCTGGCTCATCATCCTCGTCGGCGTCGGCCTGGCCGTGCTCCTCGGGCTGGCCGTGGGCCGGGCCGTGCTGTCCCCGCTCGACGACCTGACCGGGTCGATCGAGGAGCTGGCCCGGACCACCGACGTGTCCCGCCGGCTGGACCCCGGCGGCCCCGACGAGTTGGGGCGCCTGCGCCGGGCCTTCAACCGGCTGCTCGCCGCGCTCGACGTCTCGCGGGAGAGCCAGCGCCAGCTGGTGATGGACGCGTCCCACGAGCTGCGGACGCCGCTGACCAGCCTGCGCACCAACATGGAGGTGGCCCGGCGCATGGACGAGCTGGACCCCGACGAGCGGGACGTCCTCGTCGGCGACGTCCTCACCCAGCTCGACGAGCTGACGTCCCTGGTGGCGGACATGGCCGAGCTGGCCCGGGGGGGCCAGCCCGACCGGTCACCCGGCCCGGTCCGCTTCGACGAGCTGGTGGTGGCCGCCGTCGAGGTGGCCACCACCCACGGACGCAGCCGCGGTGTCACGTTCGCCACGTCCACGGCACCGTGCTGGGTGTCGGGCTCCTCCACCCGGATCGAGCGCGCCGTCGACAACCTGCTGGACAACGCCCTCAAGTACAGCCCGGACGGGGCCGTCGTGGAGGTGACCTGTTCCGACGGCGTCCTCGTCGTGCGGGACCACGGTCACGGGGTGGCCGACCGGGACCTCGAGCACATCTTCGACCGGTTCTACCGCGCCCCCGAGGCCCGCAGCCGGCCCGGGTCGGGACTGGGACTGGCCATCGTGGCCCAGGTGGCGGTCGACGAGGGTGGCCACGTCAGCGCCCACCACGCCCCCGGGGGCGGCGCGCTGTTCCGCTTCGCCCTGCCGACCATCCCTCCCCCCCACCCGTCCCAGCCGTCGCAGCCGCCGGGCCGCTGAGCAGCTGAGCAGCCGGACAGCCGGGCCGCCGGGTCGCCGCACCGCCGGGTCGCCGCACCCGCAACCCGGCTCGGCGGCGTATGGCGCCATCGGCCCTGCTCGGCTAGGGTGCCCTCCGACATGGGATCGCTCATCAAGAAGCGCCGCAAGCGCATGCGCAAGAAGAAGCACAAGAAGATGTTGAAGGCCACCCGTTGGCAGAGGCGGGCCGCGGGCAAGTAGCGGCCCCGCCCCCGACGGACGGCCCGGTCACCCGGTCCCGATCGTCACCGCAGCACCCCACCCGGCGCCGGCGTCGACCTCGTCGCCACCAGCGGTGCACGCTCGTCGCCGAGTTCCAGCCAACCGACGCCGTCGACCCCGAGATCCGACGCGTCCCCCTCGACGAACCACGTCGAGCCGCTGCCGGCCAGATGCGCCGTCCGTCCGGTGGCGTCCTCCAGGGCCTTCCGCCAGCCGGCCAGGCGTGGCTCGACGTCCAGGGCCGCCGCCTCGAGGCCGTTGGACCCGGCGCCGTCCGGTCGGCCGCCCCGGGCGGACGACCGGACGTCCCAGGCGCGGTAGACGGCGGCCGTGTCCACGCCGAAGGGCGGCAGCAGCAGGACGAAGGACTGCGCCACGAAGGGCAGTGGCTCCACGATCTCGCCGATGCCCGACACCCGGGCCCGCCCCCCGACGAGGCAGAACGGCACGTCGGCGCCCAGGCGTGCGGCCACCCCGGGGTCGGTGCAGCCGGCCCACCGCAGCACGGCGGCGGCGTCGGCCGACCCGCCGCCGAGTCCCGCCCCGGGCGGGATGCGCTTGACCAGCCGCACCCGCGCCTCCCGGCCGGCGGCGGCCAGCGCCCGGGTCACCAGGTTGTCGGCCGGGGGTCCGACGGACAGGTCCCGCCAGCGGTCGGCGCCGCGGGGCCAGTCGGGGACGACCTCCAGACGGCTCCGTCCGTCCGGGGCCTCGGTGATCTCCAGGGTGTCGGCCAGGTCGAGGGCGACCATGACCGAGTCGAGGAGGTGGTAGCCGTCGTCGCGGACCCCGGTGACCCGCAACGACACGGTCAGCTTGGCCGGTGCCGTCCCCACGGCCGTCCCCACGCGCGACCCCGGCCGGTCGTCGTTCACGGGGCCGGCGGCGCGTCGGGGCGCCACCCGGCCAGGCGCTCCCACCCGGCCAGGTCGAGCTCCTCGGCCCGGGACGTCGGCGCCACGCCGGCCGCGGCGAAGGCCTCGGGGGCCACCAGGTCCCCGAGGGAGCGCCGGAGCATCTTGCGCCGGTGGGCGAACCCGCCCTTCACCACCGCGAACAGCCGCTCGTACGAGGGCGTGCCCGGGCCCAGCGGGGACCCGTCGGGCCCGGTGGGAACGTCGGCGCGCCGGTCCAGCCGCACCAGGACCGACTCGACCCGCGGCCTCGGGATGAAGACGTTCGAGGGCACCCTGCCGACCACGGAGGCCGTGGCCCAGTAGGCGACCTTGACCGACACCGCCCCGTAGGCCTCGTCGCGGGCACGGGCCGCCAGCCGCTCCCCCACCTCCCGTTGGACCATCACCAGGAGCGACGCCACCTGCGGGGCCTCCTCCAGCACCCGCACCACCAGCGGTACGGCCACGTTGTAGGGGAGGTTGGCCACGAGCGACCAGCCCGGCTCGGTCCCGAGCAGCGCGGCGAAGTCGACGTGGAGCGCGTCGGCCCCGACGACCTCGACGCCGAGCGGCCCGACCACCTCCTGCAGGACGGGCAGCACGTGCCGGTCCACCTCCACCGCCGTCACCACGGCGCCGGCCTCGACCAGGGCGAGCGTCAGCGATCCCAGTCCGGCCCCGATCTCGACCACCCGCGACCCCGGACCCACGCCGGCGAGGCGCACGATCCGGCGCACGGTGTTCCCGTCGGCGACGAAGTTCTGCCCGAGGGCCCGGCTGGGGTGCAGGTCGTTGGCGAGGAGCAGCTCGTGGATCTCCGCTCGACCGTGGGTCACCCGCTCAGTGTGTCAGCTCGGCGTCCCCGGCCGGGGCCGCCGGGCCGGGCCGCGTCCCTCACCAGCTCAGCCGTGCGTCCACGACCCCCTGCCACAGCGGAGCGATCACCGCGAACGAGGCGGTGGCCAGGTCGATCGAGCGGGCCGTGTCCGCCTCGCGGTCGTCGACGGTGCAGGTCACCGTCGCCCCGTTGGCCGGGTTGGTGACCGTCACCACCGTGCCGAAGGGCAGCCACGGGCTGGCGCACCGGCCGGCCGGATGGGCGTAGTAGGTCACGATGCCCGACGTGTGCACGCCGGAGCCGACCGCCGGGGGCCGGGTGGTCGTGGTCGTCGGGGGCGGCGGCGGTCGGGTCGTGGTCGTCGGGGGCGGCGGCGCCGTCGTGGTGGTGGTGGTGGGCGGCGGCTCGGTCGTCGTCGACGTCGCCGGGGCGTCGTGGCGCACGGGCGACGCGTCGAGCGAGACCGGCCCGCCCGGGGAGCCGGTGCTCCGCCCGTCGACGCCGGCGCCCGGACGGTGGCCCGCCCGGGCCGGCGGTGCCGGGGCACGGACGGCCGAGGCGGTGGACGTCGGGGGCCCCTGCGTCGCCGCCGAGGCGGCCGGGTCGTTCCGGAGCAGCAGGAGCGGCGTCACGAGCACGGCTCCGCAGAGGAGCAGCGCGACAGCGTGCCGGCCGCCCCGATGGCGTTCGGTCCTCAGGACTCCACTCTCCTCGTAGGACGGTTGCCCTCCCCCGACAGTCCCGGGGAGCGACCGACCACGGAGGGTCGGGCCCGTCCCCGGGGAGAGGATGGACAGGGACGGCTCCTCCAAGCCGTCCACCCGCACGGCGGCCCCGAACCGGGCCCGGATGCGGAGCGACCGCTCCTACGAGCGGCCGCAGCAGCAGGCTAGGCCGGTCCCGCCACGGAGGGCAAACCCGCCGCCGGAGCCGCCCGTGCGGGGCGCCCCGGGGCCCCGGGGGACCGGCGGGTCCCCCGCCCCGCCCGGGACGGGCCCACGCCGGCCCCGACAGTACGATGTCCCGATGCACCGACCCCGGAACCCCGGCACCGCCGTCGCGCTCCTGACGCTCGCACTCGTGACCCTCGCCGGCTGTTCCTCCGGTCCGGTGACCACCACGTCGAAGGTGCCCGTCCCTCCGTCGACGACCCCGACGTCCGCCCCGGCCACGACCGATCCCACCCTGCTGCCGGCGACCGGGAGCGTCGACGGGTTCACCCTGTCGGTGACCTCGTCACCCACGTCGGGCACGGTCGGCCACACCACGATCCGGGTCACCGCCGTCCTCAAGGGGGCGGTCCGGCCCGCCCACCTCCAGTTCCAGGTGTCCGACGCCGCCGCCGCCGGCCAGGCCCGCCCGGCGACCGATCAACGGCTGGTCGTGCACGGGCCGGGGACCTATGCCATGCCGACCCCGTTCGCCCCGCCGTCCGCCGGGTCGTGGGCGGTCACCGTGACCTACGTGCCCGACCGGGCCGGGGCCTCGCGGCTCACCGTGTCGGGTCTCCCGCCGGTCCCGGGGCAGGCGCCGCCCTTCCCCCAGCTGGTCACCAAGGTCACCGCCTGACCCGGTGCCGGACGCAGCCCGGCGGCCGGTGCGGGAGCAGGCGCGGGGACCGGTCCCCTCAGCAGCCGAAGGCCCGACGGGCGTTGGCCGTGGTCCGGGCGGCCACCTCCTCGGCGTCGCTGCCGGTGACCAGGGCGATCGCCGCGCCGACCAGGGGCACCCGCGCCGGCTCGTTGGGCGAACCGCGGTGGGGCACCGGGGTGAGGAACGGGGAGTCGGTCTCGACCAGCAGGCGGTCCGGCGGGCACAGTGCGGCGGCGTCCCGCACGTCCTGCGCGGTCTTGAACGTGACCACGCCGCTGAACGAGAGCGACGCCCCGAGGTCGAGGCACCGGCGGGCCTCGTCGGGGCCCCCGGTGAAGCAGTGGATGATCGTCCGGTCCGGGACGCCGGCCCCGGCGAGCACGTCGAGCGTGTCGTCCCACGCCTCGCGGGTGTGGACCACGAGCGCCAGGTCGTGCCGGCGGGCCAGCTCGACCTGGAGCGCGAAGGCCTCGCGCTGGACCGGCCGCGGCGAGTGGTCGTAGTGGTAGTCGAGGCCGCACTCGCCGATCCCCACGACCACCGGGTCCGGCCCGCCGAGCTCGGCCGCCAGCACGGCGTCCAGCGTGTCGACCCCCGCCACGGCGTCGTGGGGGTGGAGCCCGACCGTCGCCCACACGGACACGCCCTCGGCCACCGCCGGGCCTCCCGGCCGTCGCAGCGAGCGGGCCAGCGCCACCGCCCCGGCGGACGACGAGGCGTCCGTGCCCACGCACACCATCCGGGTCACCCCGGCCTCGGCCGCCCGGGCCAGGGTGCCGGCCAACCGGTCGGCGTGGGGCTCGACCGGGCCCTGCCCGGCCGGCGGGCCGAACTCGTCCTGCAGGTGGCAGTGGGAGTCGAACCACTCCAGGACGGCGTCGCCCATGCCGCCCCTCAGTCCTTGCGCCGGGGGAAGAGCGGCGCGCCCTTCTCCACCGGGAGTCCGCCCGGGTAGCCGCCCCAGGACGCCGCCCCCGGGAGCCGCTGGTCGGTGGGCGCGCCGTCGAGCCCGATGCGCCGCCAGATCTCGGCCGCCGACGAGGGCATGGCCGGGACGATCAGGACGGCGACGATCCGCAGCACCTCGAGGGCGCTCCCCAGTACGGCGTCGACGGCCGGACCCGGCTCGGCCTTCCACGGTTCGGCCGCCTCCAGCTCGGCGTTGGTCTCGCGGATCAGGCGCCACGTCGACTCGAGGGCCAGGTGCGGCGCCCCGGCGTCCCACGCGGCCGACGTCTCCTCCAGCACCTCGGCGGCCACCCCGGCCAGCCGGCTGCCGGCGTCGGGGGCCGGGCCCACCCCGCCGCACTTCGAGCCGACCACCGTGGCCACCCGCGACAGCAGGTTCCCCAGGTTGTTGGCGAGGTCCGAGTTGTAGCGGGCCGAGATGCCCTCGGCGGAGAACTCCCCGTCGCTCCCGAGCGGGACGTCGCGCAGCAGGTGGTAGCGGAGCGGGTCGACCCCGTACTCGCCGGCCAGGTCGGCGGGCGCGATGCGGTTGACGCTCGAGTTGGACATCTTGGCCCCGCCCAGCAGGAGCCACCCGTGGACCTGGACGTGCCCCGGGGGGTCGATGCCGGCCGCCATGCACATGGCCGGCCACCACACGCAGTGGAACCGGATGATCTCCTTGCCGATGAGGTGGTGCACGTCGGGCCACCACGCCGCGAACCGGTCCGGGTCCTCGCCGTAGCCGATGGCGGTGACGTAGTTGATGAGCGCGTCGTACCAGACGTAGAAGACGTGTGCGTCGTCCCACGGGACCCGGACGCCCCAGTCGATCGACGTGCGGGTGATCGAGATGTCGTTCAGTCCGCCCCGGATGAAGCTGAGCGCCTCGTTGCGCTTCGACTCGGGGATCACCGCCTCGGGATCGGCCGCGTACCAGTCCAGCAGCGGCTGCTGGAACGCACTGAGCCGGAAGAAGTAGTTCTCCTCCTCCAGCTCCTCGAGCGGGATCCGGTGGTCGGGGCACAGGTTCCCGGGCAGCAGCTCGTCCGCCGCGTAGTAGCGCTCGCAGGACACGCAGTACAGGCCCCGGTACGTGTCCTTGTAGATGTAGCCGTTGTCGTGGATCCGGCCCAGGAACCGCTGGACGGCGGCGGCGTGCCGTGGCTCGGTGGTCCGGATGAAGTCGTCGTTGGAGATGTCGAGTCCGGCCCACGCCTCGGCAAATCGGGGGGAGAGCTGGTCCGTCCACGCCAGCGGCGTCATGCCCTGCTCCTCGGCCGCCCGCGCCACCTTCTGGCCGTGCTCGTCGGTCCCGGTCAGGAAGTAGACGTCGTCACCCACCAGGCGGTGCCACCGGGCCAGGGCGTCGGCGTTGACCGTCGTGTAGGCGTGCCCGACGTGGGGCGCGTCCTTGACGTAGTAGATGGGGGTGGTGACGTAGTAGCGGGGCACTGCCCGTCAGCGTACCGACCCGGCCGGCTCCTCCCGGACACGTGCCCGCCCGGACCGGGCCGCACCGTTGCGTCCGCCGACCCGTGCGACCGGGGTGGCGGGGTCGACCGGCTACCAGTTGGCGACGTGGCAGCCGCCCCGTCCGGTGCGCTCGGTGTAGCGCTGGTGGTACGCCTCGGCGGGCCAGAAGGTCGAGGCGGGGGTCACCTCGGTGACGATGGGCCGCGGGAAGCGGGCCTGGAACGCGGCGAGCGAGGCGCGCGCCGCCTCGGCCTGGGCCTCGTCGCGCACGAACACGGCCGAGCGGTACTGCGTGCCGTGGTCGGGTCCCTGGCGGTTGGGGGTCGTCGGGTCGTGGTGGCGCCAGAACTCCTCGAGCAGCGTGTCGAAGGTGACCCGGGCCGGGTCGAAGGTGACCAGCACGGTCTCGGCGTGCCCCGTCCGTCCCGAGCAGACCTGCTCGTAGGTCGGGTGGTCCACGTCACCGCCCTCGTAGCCGGACACGGCGTCCACCACCCCGGGTACGGCGAGGAAGAACTCCTCCACGCCCCAGAAGCAGCCGGCGGCGAAGGCCGCCCGGTCGTACCCCTCGGGAACGTCGTCGGGCTCCACCGGGGGTGCCTGGGTGTCGTCGAGGTCCATGCGTCGTCCGAACATGTGCGCTTCCCTTCTGCGGTCGGTCGGCACCGTCCGGCGGTGATCCCCCGCACGGCCGTGCCCGGTGACTCCAACGCCGGCCGGCCCCGGGAGATTCCGGAGGGGCGCCCCCGGGTGCGCCCACCGGGCACCCGGCCACCGCCCGCGGCGCGAACGGGGCGCCTCCGGTCGGCGGGGGCCGATCCGGACTAGCGCACGATGGCGATGGGACAGTGCGAGTGCAGCGAGCACTGCTGGCTCACCGAGCCGAGCAGGAGCCCCGTGAACCCTCCCCGTCCCCGGGAGCCGACCACGAGGAGGTCCGCCCCGTCGCTGGCCTCGAGGAGCACCGCCGCCGGCGACGCCTCCGCCGTCCCGCTCGTGGTGTGCACCCCCGGTGCCACCTCGGCGACCCGGGCCTCGACCTCGTCGACCAGCCGCTCCATCGTCCGCTGGACCTCCCCGTGGGTGATGAACTCATAGCCGGGCTCGTAGGCGGTCCGGATGTCCAGCACGGCGCCGCGCCGGTCCGCCTCCGCCGCCGCCCAGTCGACCGCCCGCATCGACTCCGGCGAGCCGTCGACGCCGACGACGACGATCCTGTGCCCGTGGCCAGGGGGTTCCTCGCTGATCCCGGTGTCCGTCGACATGGTCGTCTCCCGTCTCCCGATCGCACGCTTCCGCCCCGTGGTCCGCGCCACGGTGCCCCGCCCGTCGGTTCGATCTTGCGCCGTGCCGCCGGGTCCCGATAGGGGCGATGGTCCCGACGAGGTGCGGTCGTCGGTCCGTCCCGTCGCCGATGGGACGGACCGGATCCCGTGGGGCAGGGCCCGGTGACTACCCGGCGCCGGGCTCCCCGTGCTTGGCCTGCAGGGCGAGCTCGTAGACCCGGCGGCGGGACACCCCGTGTTCGGCGGCCACCCGGTCGACCGCGCCCCGGGTGCGGGCGCCGGACGCCGTCTGCGCGGCCAGCGCCGCCACCAGGACGTCGTCGCCCACCTCCTCGGGCCCCGCCTCGGGCGCGCCCGCGACCACCAGGACCACCTCGCCCCGCACCCCACCGGCGGCCCACTCGGCGGCCTCGGCCAGGGTGCCCCGCCACACCTCCTCGTGGAGCTTGGTCAGCTCGCGGGCGACCGCCACCGGGCGGTCGGGACCGCAGGCGGCGGCCAGGTCCCCCAGGGTGGCGGCGGTGCGGACCGGCGCCTCGAACAGCACGGTGGTGCGGGGCTCGGAGGCCAGGGCGGCCAGGCGCTCGGTCCGGTTGCTGCCCGAGCGGGGCAGGAAGCCCTCGAAGCAGAACCGGTCGGTGGCCAGCCCGCTGGCCACCAGCGCGGCCAGGACGGCGGAGGGACCGGGCACCACGGTGACGGGCAGGCCGGCCGCGGCGACGGCGGCGACCGCCTGCGCCCCCGGATCGGACACGGCCGGCATGCCGGCGTCGCTGACCAGGGCCACGGTGCGGCCGGCCGCGACCGCGGCCACCACCTCGTCGACCCGGTCGCCCTCGTTGTGCCCGTGGAGGGAGCGCAGGGGCACCCCCGAGACCCCGGCATGGGTCAGCAGCTTGCGCGAGTGCCGGGTGTCCTCGCAGTAGACGACGTCGGCCGCCGCCAGGGCACCGACGGCACGGGGCGAGAGGTCCCCGAGGTTGCCGATCGGCGTGCCCACCACGACCAGCACCCCGGCCGTGCCGGCGTCCCCGCCCCGTTCGACGGCCGCGGCGTCGTCCCCTCGGGCGCCCGCGTGGTCCACGGCCGAGGCGTCCTCCGTCGGGTCGTCGCCGGTCATCCGCGCAGCTCGAGCCGGTCGCCCGCCCGCAGGCCCCAGCGCTCGAAGGCGCCGGCCTGGGCCTCGACCACCGACCGTCCCCGCCGGCGGGGCAGCGCCACCCGCATCGGTGGCACCCGCACCGTGTCGAGCACGACGAGGTCGCCGTCGCAGAACGCCACGTCGAGGGCGAACCGCATCCCCACCGTGTGGATCGAGCGGGTGCGCGGCAGGACGAACGCCCCGGCGTACTCGGTCCGTCCCAGCAGGCCCCGGGTCCGCGCCGCCAGCCCGTCGGCCACCTCGGCCGCGGCCAGCACGTCGCCGTCCCGCAGGAGCCAGCTCACGCCGACCGTCCCGCCACCCGGACGGGTCCCCCGCCGCGTCGCCCGTCCCCGGCGCCCGCTGGCCGCGCACCCCCCGCACCGGGTAGCCTTGCCGGACTGTGTCGAAACGAACCAACAAGCGCAAGCTCCGGGCCAAGAAGAAGGCCAATCACGGCAAGAAGCCGAACTGCGGGCGCGGCTGAACGTCGCCCCACGGGGTCCCGCAGCCACCTGCCCCCCCGAATTCCGCACCGGATGACCGGTCGGACCCGTTCGCACCCCTCCGTAGGGCATCCCCCGCCCCGTGGCACCGTCGCGCCCACGCCCGTCCCGGTCCCCGCGACCGTCGCACCGGGGCCGCCGGTCAGGCGCCCGGAGTCCATGCGCACCCCCGCCGGTCGAGGACCCCGACCAGCGCCGTCGGCCGGTCGGTGATGATCCCGTCCACCCCGAGGTCGCACAATTCCTCCATCTGGTCCTCCTCCTCGATCGTCCAGACGTGGACGGCCAGGCCCTGGTCGTGGGCGACCTCCACGAACCGCTCGTCCACCAGGGTGACGTCCCCGAACACCGCCGGCACCTGCAGGGCCACGTGGCGCATGGGCGCCGGGGTCTCCCCCGCCTGCACCGACCGGTAGAAGTCGGCCGTGGCCAGCGTCCCGGCCGACGTCGCGAACTCGGGGGCGGCGGCCGAGAAGTTGTCGGTCGCGGTGTCGAGGAACGAGGCCACGATCACCCGGTGGGCGCAGTCGGCCCGTCGCAGCACACGGGCGAGCGCCTCCTCGTAGGGGGCGACGACCGGCGCCGTCTGCTTGATGTCGAGGTTCAGCACCGCGTTCGGGAACTCCTCGAGCACCTCCTCGAGCAGCGCGAACCCGTACCGGTGGTCCTCCGGTGCCCGGCCCCGGAACGGGTAGCCGTCGTCGGGCAGCCCGGGGGTGACGTCGGCGCCGGGAGCCCACCAGTGGGCGTTGTCGAGCCGCGCCAGCTCGTCGTAGGTGAAGGACGCGATGGCGCCGGTGGCCGCCGTGGTCCGGTCCACGGTGTCGTCGTGGCAGACGACGAGCCGGCCGTCCCGGGTGGCGTGGACGTCGAGCTCGATCCCGGTGGCGCCGGCCTCGAGTGCGGCACCGATGGCGTGCAGCGTCGACGACGGGGCCTCCCACGCCCCGCCCTGGTGGGCGTAGGCGATGACCCGACGCTCCCTCCACACGGACGGGACCGGGCGGACGGGGGGCGGGGGTCCGGGCGGGGGGGTCACAGAAGAACGGTAGCCTCTGACCCGCCATGCTGGACCACGTCTTCACCCAACTCGTCGCCTCCCACCGGGCCGCGTTCGAGGCCGCGCTTCTCCAGCGCCAGGCGGTCGAGGAGCGGTTCCAGGTCGACGTCTTCCTCGGCGACGTGAGCTTCGAGACCTCCTACAGCCTCCCGGGAGAGGAGCGGCCGGCACGGATCCGGGTCGACACCAGCCTGGACTGGCCCACGTGGAGCCAGACGGCCTACCGGAGCTGGGCCATCGGCGACGATCCCGACGAGTCCCCCGAAGTGCTGGTCGAGATCGCCTTCCGGGTCCAGGGCCTCGACGGCGTGCCCGGAGCCGCGCCGCTGCTCGCCACCCTGCCCGGTCACCTGGACGTGCTGGGCGAGCCCCTCGTCCGCGGCCCCGTGACCATCGAGCAGGTGCTGCTCGACGGGCTCGCCGAACCCGAGTGCGCCATCGAGGTCGCCTACGAGGGCTCCTGCGCCATCGACGAGGCCCTTCTGGAGGAGCCGAAGGATCTCGACGAGGCACTGGCTCCCCTGGGACGCGCCGTGGCGTCGCTGCTCGTGCGCATCGGGGACCTCCCCTTCGCGTTCCGTCCGTCCGAGGGTGCGCCGGACTGACGAACCCCCCGGCCGACGGCGTCAGCCGGCGGCCATGCCCACGATCGGCTTGTTGAGGGACATCGCCCCGGTGGAGCCGTAGAACGAGGCGTCCCCGAAGGAGAAGATCCCGCCGTCGGAGGCCACCAGCCAGTAGCCCTTGCCGTCGGGGGTCGAGGCCATGCCCACGATCGGCTTGTTGAGGGACATCGCCCCGGTGGAGCCGTAGAACGAGGCGTCCCCGAAGGAGAAGATCCCGCCGTCGGAGGCCACCAGCCAGTAGCCCTTGCCGTCGGGG
>Ga0080006_1194863_pt1 | contig 79307 bp, 80 predicted proteins | sample RS3BMetagenome_FD_69209 | JGI IMG/M metagenome (GOLD analysis project Ga0080006, IMG submission 69209) | Ferric oxide microbial mat and aquatic microbial communities from Rainbow Spring, Yellowstone National Park, USA - RS3B (SPADES... ... | reverse complement strand
GATCGCCAAAACAGATGCCGCGTCATTCGCTTCCCTACCGCAAACCCATCCACGGCGAGAAAACGCATGTGAACGCAGCAAGTTGTATGGGTTCTCTACCTAGAGCACGTTCCGGCTCGGCGGAATCCGGACGCTGGGCCCCCGAACATCGGGAAGCGCCACCATCTCGACACCGCCGCCCGCGGCCGGCGACGGCTGGCACGGCGCATGCTTCATGCGGCCGGCAACCCTTCAGTCGAGACGGATCCCATGGTCGATCATTCAAAGCCGGCTTGGCTTACGCGTCGTGCGGCGCTGCGGCTCGCGGCGGCCAGTCCGCTCGCCATGCCCGCCATCGTGCGCCCGGCCCATGCGGCGGGCACGGTCAAGCTCGGCTGCCTGTTCTCCTCGTCCGGCACCATGGCCAATCTCGAGGGGCGGCTGAACTACGTGGCACGAATGGCGGCCGACGAGCTGAACGCGGCCGGCGGCGTGCTCGGCCGCGAGGTGGAGATCGTCGTCACCAACCCTGCCTCCGACTGGCCCACCTATGCCCAGCTCGGCCGCCAGCTCCTGCAGGAACAGAAGGTCGCCGCGCTGTTCGGCTGCTGGACCTCCGTGTCGCGCAAATCGGTGCTGCCGGTGGTCGAGCAGAATGACGGGCTGCTGTTCTACCCGCTGCATTTCGAGGGCGAGGAGAATTCGAAGAACGTGGTCTACCTCAACTCGCCGCCGGCAAGCTCGGTGCTGCCCGCGGTGGACTACCTGATGAGCGCCGATGGGGTCAGCGCCAAGCGCTTCTTCATGCTCGGCTCGGACTACGTGTGGCCGCGCACCATCAACAAGATCCTGAAAGGCTACTGGAAAAACAAAGGCTTTTCCGAAAGCGCCTGGACGGAGCACTACGTGCCGTTCGGGTTCAGCAACTTCCAGAACCTGGTCAACCAGATCCGCAGCTTCGGCGCCGCAGGCGGCGGCCAGCCGATCGTGGTGCTTACCGTGGTCGGCAGCTCGATCCCCGACTTCCTGCGCGAATACACCAACCAGGGCATCAAGCCGACCGACATGCCGGTGATCGGCCTGGACATGGTGGAGGCCGATCTGGAGGGACTGAACACGCAGGGTCTGGTCGGCACGCTCAATTGCTGGGCCTACCTGCAGAACGCGCCGGGGCCGCGCAACAAGAAGTTCATCGCCGACTGGGGCGCCTACGTGAAGAAGTCGGGCGCGCCGTACAGCCCGCACACGGTGATCGACCCGATGGTCTCCACCTATGACGGCGTGCATCTCTGGGCGCTGGCCGCGAAGAAGGCCGGCTCGTTCGACGTCCCGCAGGTCCGCGGCGCCTTCGGCGGACTGACGTTCCCCGGACCGTCCGGCTACACCCTGTCGATGACCAGCGAGAACAACTACGTCGCGCGCGGCGTGTTCATCGGCTCGGTCAACGACCGGCAGGGCTTCGACGTGCTGTGGCAATCGAAGGGCACGCCCAAGCCGGTCCCGTTCAGCCCCTATAGCTGACACAAGCGACCGATGCGGCGCACGGGCGCCACGTCTACCGGCCTGCCGGTGCTGGGCCTGCCAATGCTGGGCCTGCCGGTGCTGGGCCTGCCGGTGCTGGGCCTGCCGGTGCTGTGCCTGCTGGTGCTGGGCCTGCTTGTGCTGGGCCCGCTGACCTGCGCGGGCGCGCACGCCGCAAGCCCGCCCCGGGCCGCGATCCTCGCTTCCCTGTGCGGCGAGGGCACGCGCGCCGTGCTGGGCGGCCTGGGGGAGACGCTGGCCGCCACCCCTGACGAAAGCGCCAGCGAGGCGCGCTGGGCGCAGCGCGTGCTGCAGGCCTTCAGCGGCCACGCGCTGCAATGCGCGCCTGGCGACCAGGCCTTCCTGTCCGACGGCGACCGCACGCTCGATGCCGTGACGCTGCAGCCGGCCAGGGCGCCGGACGACTCGCACGCGCCGCTGCCCAGCCTGCGCGCACGCGTGGCGCTGGCACAAACCCAGGCGGCCCTTGCGCTGGTCGCAGCCCGCGATCCGGCCGAGCGCCTCGCCGCCGCGCGCACCCTGGCCGACCACGCGGGTGGCCTGCCGCCCGGCCTGCCGGCGGCGGCCCTGGCCCGCGAGCACGACCCGCGGGTGGCGGCCGCGCTGCGGGTGCTGGTCGCCGAGGCCGGACTGCACGCGCCGCAGGTAGGGCTGCGTCTGGCCGCGATCGCCGCCCTGCGGCAGGATGCCAGCTCGGCCACCGCGCAGCGGCTGGCGGCGTTGCGCGCCGATACGGCCTACGTGCGCGACCCGCGCATTGCCACGGCACTCGATCGGGCGCTGGCGCATGTGCGCTTCTGGCTGCGCGTGGGCGACGGGCTCGCGTTGCTCTACAACGGCGTCAGCGCCGGCAGCGTGCTGTTCATGTCCGCCGTCGGACTTGCGATCATCTTCGGGCTGATGGGGGTAATCAATCTCGCCCAGGGCGAGTTCATCATGCTCGGCGCCTACGTCACCTACTGCGTCCAGGAAGCGCTCCGCCTGGTGGCGCCCGCCTGGCTCGACTGGTACCCGCTGCTGGCGATCCCGGTCGTCTTCACCGTGACGGGGGCGGCCGGCATGGTGATCGAGCGCGTGGTGATCTGCCATCTCTACAGGCGGCCGCTGATGACGCTGCTCGCCACCTGGGCAATCAGCCTGCTGCTGACCAACCTCGTGCGGGTGATCTTCGGCACGCAGAACCTGCGCTTCCAGACACCCTGGTACCTGACCGGCGGGGTGCGCGTGGTGGGCGACTTCCTGATCACGACCAACCATCTTTTCGCGATCGCCTTCGCCGTCGCCGCGTTCGTCGCAAGCCTGGCGCTGTTGCGCCTGACCCCGCTCGGCCTGTTCATCCGCGCCACCACGCAGAACCGCGGCATGGCCGGCTGCGTCGGCATCGCCACCCGGCGCATCGACATGGCCGCGTTCGGTTTCGGCGCGGGACTCGCCGGGCTGGCCGGGCTCGCCCTGTCGCCGATCTACAACGTCAATCCGACCATGGGGACCGGGTTCATCATCGACAGCTTCATGGTCGTGGTCCTGGGCGGCGTCGGCAGCCTGCTCGGCACCGCGCTCGCAGCCCTCGGCATCGGCCTGGTCGATGTCGGCATCGAGCCGTTCTATGGCGCGGTCGCCGCCAAGGTGATCGCGCTGCTGCTCATCATCGTGTTGATCCAGTGGCGCCCGCAGGGCTTGATCGCCGCGCGGGGGCGGCGGTGAGGCGCGCGTTCGACCCGATCGCGCTCACCTGCGCGAGCCTGCTCGTCCTGCTGCTTGTTCTGCTGCCGGCACTGGGCCTGAGCGGCGCGCTGCCGATCTACGGCGTCAACCTGCTTGGCCAGATCCTGTGCTTCGCGCTGCTGGCCATGTCGGTCGACCTGATGTGGGGTGGCGCCGGCGTGCTCAGCCTCGGGCACGGGCTGTTCTTCGCCTTCGGCGGCTATCTCTGCGCCATGCATCTGCTGCGTACGGCCTATGCCGCCACCCACACGCTGCCCGACTTCCTGCAATTCATGGGCGCAAGCGGGTTCCCCCGGTGGTGGGGCTTTGCCGACAGCGCGCTGCTCACGCTGCTCGCGGTGCTGCTGCTGCCCGCGCTGCTGGCGTTCCTGTTCGGCTATGTCTCGTTCCGCTCGCGGGTGAACGGGGTGTATTTCTCCATCATCACCCAGGCGCTGACCTACAGCGCCATGCTGCTGATGTTCCGCAACGACACCGGCTTCGGCGGCAACAACGGCATGACCGGGTTCCATGCCGTGGCCGGACTGCCGGCCGGAAGCCTGCGTGCCGCGGTGCTGCTCGCCACGCTGTCCGCCGCCACCGTGCTGCTGGTGCTGATCGGCGGCCGCCTCGTGCTCGCCTCGCGCTTCGGGCGGCTGCTCGCGGCGATCCGCGACGACGAGCCGCGGCTGCGCTTCCTCGGCTACGACACGCTGTGGCTCAAGCTCGCCGCCTGGTGCGCCTCCGCAGCACTCGCCGCCGTGGCCGGCATGCTCTACGTGCCGCAGGTCGGCATCATCAATCCCGGGCTGCTCGACCCATCCGTGTCGCTGGAGGTCGCGGTCTGGGTGGCGATCGGCGGCCGCGGCGGGTTGTGCGGCGCGATCCTCGGTGCCGCCCTGATCAATGTGCTGCAGTTCTGGCTGGCGTCGGCTGCGCCGACGCTCTGGCCGTTCGTGCTCAGCCTGCTGGTGCTGCTGGTGGTGCTGGTCCTGCCGAACGGGCTGCTCGACCTGCGCAACCGCTCGCGCGCCTGGATGGACGAACTGGCGCAGCCGCTGCCGGCGCGGCTGCGCGGCCGGAGCGCGCGGTGAGCACCGGCCTGTCCTGCGGCGCGCAGGCGCCGACGCCCGCGATCGTCGTCGAGGCGCTGACCGTCGCGTTCGGCAGCTTCGTCGCATTGCGCGACCTCACCTTCCGCTCGGATTACGGCCAGGTCCATGCGGTGATCGGACCCAACGGGGCGGGCAAGACAACGCTGCTCGACGTGCTGACCGGCAAGTCGCGGCCGCGCCGCGGGCGGGTGCTGCTCGACGGGCAGACCGACCTGTCCCGACTCAGCGAGGTGCAGCGCACGCTTGCCGGCATCGGCCGCAAGTTCCAGAAGCCCAGCGTGTTCGAGGCGCTCACCGTCCGGGAGAATCTCGACCTCGCACTTCGCCTGCACCGCCGCTCCCTGGCGCGCGAGGTGCTGGCGGCAAGCGGGCGCAAGCAGGACGCGATCGGCCGCAGCCTGGAGACGATCGGGCTCGCCTCGCAGCGCGACGAGCCGGCCGGCGTGCTTTCGCATGGGCAGAAGCAGTGGCTGGAGATCGGCATGGTGCTGATCTCCGAGCCCAAGCTGCTGCTGCTCGACGAGCCCGTGGCCGGCATGAGCGACGGCGAGACCGCGCACACTGCAGAACTGCTGCGCAGGCTGCGCGGCGGCGAGCGCAGCATCATCGTGGTGGAGCACGACATGGCGTTCGTCGAACAGGTTGCCGACAAGGTCACCGTCCTGCACGAGGGAGCGTGCCTGTTCGAGGGCGCCATGCGGGAGGCGCGTCGCGATCCGCGGGTGATCGAGGTCTATATCGGTCGATGACGCCGACCGCTCCCGCCACCGGCTCGGGCGCGACTCTCGCGGTCGAGCGGCTCGACCACCATTACGGCAGCGCGCAAAGCCTGCGCGGCGTGTCGCTGGCCATGCGCGACGGCGAATGCCTAGCGCTGCTCGGCCGCAACGGGTCCGGCAAGACGACGCTGCTGCGCTGCCTCACCGGCCTGCTGCAGCCGAGCGGCGGACAGATCCGGCTGGACGGGACCGAGATCGGGAGCTGGCCCTCGTTCCGCCGCGCCCGCGGCGGCATCGGCTATGTGCCCCAGGGCCGCGAGATCTTTGCCGACCTCTCCGTGGGCGAGAACCTGCTGGTGGCGCAGAAGGCGCACGGCGTGCGAGACCGCCTCGTTGCCGACGAGGTCTGCGCACTGTTCCCGGCGCTCGGCCAGATGTGGCGCAGGCGCGGCGGCGATCTGTCCGGCGGCCAGCAGCAGCAGCTCGCCATCGCCCGCGCCCTGATGGGCCGGCCCCGCCTGCTGCTGCTCGACGAGCCGACCGAAGGCATCCAGCCCAACATCGTAAGAGCCATCGAGGACACCGTGGCATCCCTCAAAGGGCGCCTGTCGATCCTGCTGGTCGAGCAGTACTACGATTTCGCCCGCACGCTGGCCGACCAGTATGTCGTGCTCAACCGCGGCAGCGTGGTCGCCGCCGGCGCCGGCGCGGACATGGACCGCGACCAGGTCAGCCGCTTCCTGTCGATCTGACCTGCGGCCACCCGCCCCCCTGCCGGATGCGGCTGGCACATACGCCCCCGCTCAGGCCGGCGCCGTGTCGTGCTGCAGGGAGGCCATGTCGATGACGTAGCGGAAGCGCACGTCGCCGGATTTGACCCGCTTGTAGGCCTGGTTGACCTCCTGGATCGGGATGATCTCGACGTCCGGCGCGATGTCGTGCTCGGCGCAGAAATCGAGCACCTCCTGCGTGCGGGCGATCGAGCCGATCAGCGATCCGGCGAGCGACTTGCGCTGCATCGCCAGGGCCTGGTTGCTGTAGCCGGGCATCTGGTCCAGCGCGCCCACCGCGACCAGCGTGCCGTCGCGCTTGAGCAGGGGAATGAACGGGTCGAGCTTGTGCTTCTCGGGTACGGTCGAGAGGATCAGGTCGAAGTGCGAGGTCAGCGCGCGGTAGGCCTGCCGGTCGCCCTCGACGATCGCGGCGGCACCGAGCCTCTCCGCGTCGGCGACCTTGTCCCTGCTGGTGGTGAACACGCTCACCGCGGCGCCGAGGGCGACCGCGAGCTTCACGGCCATATCGCCAAGTCCGCCGAAACCGATGACGCCGACCTTGTCGCCTTCCTTCACGCCCCAGTGGCGCAGCGGAGAGAAGGTGGTGACGCCCGCACACAGGATCGGCGCCGCACGCTCGATCGGGATCGAGGGCGGCACCCGCAGCACGAAGTCCTCCGCCACCACCACCAGGTTCGAATAGCCACCGAACGTGTTGTCGCGGCCATACATGTTCTGGCCGCCGGCCATCTTCGCCGGCTTCATCGGTCCGTTATAGGTGGCAAGCCAGCTGTTCGGACCTTCGCAATACTGCTCCTCGCCCTCCCGGCACGACGCGCAGGTGCGGCAACTGTCGATCATGCAGCCGACGCCGACCAGATCGCCCACCTTGTGGCGCGTCACCGCAGCGCCGGTGCGCGCGACGCGGCCGACGATCTCGTGGCCGGGCATGCAGGGATAGACCGTGTTGCCCCAGTCGTTCTCGGCCTGGTGGATGTCGGAGTGACAGACGCCGCAATAGAGGACGTCGACCTCCACCTCGTTCGGCCGGCCCGGCTCGCGCTCGAACGCGTGCGGCTTCAGTCGCGAAAAACTATGGGCGGCGGCGTAGCCGATGGCCTTGACCATGATCTCTCCTGCGCAAGAGCCGCGCTCCGGCACAAGGTCGATGTCGGCGTTGCCGGAGGGCGATGCGCGTTGAGAACAGGACAGCGCGGACTGCGTTCCACCGCCCAGCGCGCGCACGTCTCACGAGTGCTTGCGCGCACTGTCGCGCCGGCGTCCGGATTGGAGCCTGTGTCGGCGCCGAGTGTTCGCGGCCAGTGACGGCGCCGTTGCCGGCCTTCGACCGTCCGGGCGCGCGGAGCGCGCTTGCGCCACTCAGCGCGGCGCCCCCGCCCGACCGTCCTGCGGCCAGCCTCCCTGCGGCCAGCCCCCCTTTCCCGGCGTGCGACGGGCGCGCCGTGGCGTCAGCGTCGTCCCGGGCCCCGGCCGAAGCCCCGCTCCGGGCCGAAGCGGCCGCCCGGCCGCCCGCGCGGAATGAAGGGCATCCTGCCCGGCCGACCGCGATCCCAGCCGCGGGGACCCCGCCGGTAACCGGGACCGAAGTAGGGCCCGACCCGATAGTCGGGTCCCCAGCCGCCATAGCCCACCCCGTAGCCGACATAGCTGCTCGAGCCGAAGCCGTAATCGTCGTAGCCGCCGACGGGCACGCAGGCGGCGAGCGCCGCCGCCAGAGCCAACGCGGCCAGCAGCGCGCCGAACGAACGCCCGCCAGCCGGGCGGATGGCCGGCTGGGCGGACAAGCGGGACAGGACGGGCATGCGCATGGCGATCATCGGGCCTCGTCTCCCGCCTGGTCCGCGGACAGTGCCAGCACGGCGAACACCGCCCCGGCCGGGTCGGCGAGCACTGCGACCTGGTCGCCCTGTCGGTCGGCGTGCGGCGCCACCAGGATCCTGCCGCCCAGTTCGGCCGCCTTCTGCGCTGCGGCCGCGACGTCGCTCACCCGGATGAAGTCGACCCAGCTCGGCCCTGCATCGGGTCGTCGCACCGGCAGCGGATTGATGCTGGCCCTTGCATAGCCGCCGGACGCGGCGATGAGCCGGTCACTCTCCTGCGGTCCCGCCGGCCGGTACAGGTCGTAATGGAACAGGTCGGCGTAGAAGTCGGAGTCGGCGGCCGGATCGTTGGTGATCAGCGAACTCCACACCCAGTCGCCGGGGGCCGCCAGCTCGTCAGGCGGGTCGCCGCTGGCCGAGTCCAGCAGCGCGAACACCGCGCCCTGCGGGTCGAACAGGATCGCCCGCCTGCCCAGGCCCGGGATCGTCCGGGGCGCGGACAGCAGCTTCGCCCCGTGCGCCTTGGCCGCGGCGGTGGCCGCGTCGACGTCGCGGGCGGAGATATAGGTCAGCCAGAAGGGCTGGCCATGGGTTGCGACCGGCAGCGGCTTCTCGACCATGGCCGCCACCGCCTGGTCGCCGAGGAAGGCCTCGCAGAAGGGCAGGCGGCCGATCGGCAGGTCCTTGAAGGTCCAGCCGAACAGGCTGCCGTAGAAAGCCTTGGCCTTCGCCAGGTCCGGGGTCACGAGCTGGGCGAAGATGATCTTGCCGTCATGATGCTCGCCGCTCGGCGGCTGCATCAACGGCAGGAGTGCTGGCGCCGCCGCCAACGCCGCCCCGCCGCCCAGCCCGGCCGGCGTCGCGGATGGCAAGGCCGGCACCGCCAGGATCGCCATCAGGGCGAACAGCGTGCATCCTCGTCGGCGAGGCTCGTGTTCGCGCATCCTGTATCCTCGCTGCCTTGTGGAAATCGGGACGGTCGCACGTGAGGCCCCGGGCGACTCGTGGCGTGACGCCGCGACGGACCCCGGAGCCCATGCTACCGGGCGCCCGTCACCGGGTCGATGGCGCCGTCGAGGCCGCCCGTGCCGGGCCAGCCGCCCGGGGTCCGGCGACGCCTGCCGACGACGCCTGCCGACGACGCTTGCCCGGCGGGCGGATCAGTCCGCCGGGGCGAGTGCGGCGCGCGACAGCACCAGGGCCGTGTTGCCGCTGCCGTTGAGCGCAAAGGTGCAGCCCTCGACGCGCACCCCCACCCGCGTGGCGGGCCGCACCGGGAACGGCGACAGGTCGACGGCGAACGCGTGCCGCCCGTCGCCGATGCCGCTCGCGGCGAGGTCGGCGCGGTAGTCGGCGGCGGCGAAATGCAGCACCGGGGCATCGTCGAGGAACAGCGTCAGGATCAGGGGCTCGGCGAACTGCTCCTGCCAGGCCCAGCCGTGCAGGACGCCGTCGGTGATCCGGTCGAGATAGCCGTCGAAGCGCCGGCGCGCGCTGTCCCGGTAGGCGGCCCGGTCGGGCTCGACCAGCAGCGCCAGGGCGTCACGTCGCTCGGGCGCGACCTGCAACGCGAGGCCGCAGAACTCGACCAGACGGTCGATGAAGACGCGCGGGTTCTGGATCGCTTTCTCGTAGCTCACCAGCAGCACCGGGCAGGTCAGGGCGGCCGCGAAGCGCATCGCCTCGGCCACGTCGGCTGCGGCCTCGCTCAGGCAGGCGACCGGGTCGCGATGCTCCGAGATCACGTTGCGCTCGGCAATCGCCACCGGATCGCGCACGGTGAGCACGACGAGCGGGTGGCGCAGCCGGGCGATCGGCTCGGCGCCGAGCACGTGCAGGTGCGGGCGCTTGAAGCCCCAGACGGGAAACTGGCGGTTGCGCTTGCGCACCAGGCCGTCGAGGGCGGCAAGGTCGGCGCGACCGAAGCAGTCGTTCAGCTCGTGGTCCTCGAAGACCACGTCGTCATGGTGCTCGCCCATGAACACGCCCGCCTCGAACAGCACCCGGGCCACCATGCTCGTCCCGGACCGGGCCACGCCCGACACGACCAGGGTGCGCGACAGGGGCCGCACCGTGCCGGCTGCCGGCTCACGCAGCACGATGAGACCGGAATTGACGTAGTCCATGGCCCTACTCCCGACGGCTGCCGCTGGGCGGACCGGCCGCTGCCACTGACCGTCGTCAGACCGTCATCTAACGTCGTTCCGCCCCCGACATCAACGCCTTTGTCGGCCGCGGCCTGAGCCACCCGGCCGCCGGGGCGAGGCTTCACATAGGCCCCCCCCCTATGCGATAATCGTCGCATGACGCACACGGTACGCGACAAGGCCAGGCTGCTGGCCAGGGTGCGGCGCATCCGCGGCCAGGTCGAGGCGATCGAGCGGGCACTCGCGGCGGAGGCCGGCTGCGAGCCGGTCATGCACCTGCTGGCCAGCACGCGGGCGGCGATGTCCGGGCTGATGGCCGAAGTGGTGGAAGACCATGTGCTCGGCCATCTGGTGGACCAGACCGCCCATCCGGGCGCGCTCGACCAGCAGGCGGCCGAGCAGTTGCTGTCCGTCGTAAGGACCTACCTCAGATGAGCGCTGCCCCGCCGATGACAGATCCCGCGCCCGCCGAGCCCTCAGGCGGACGGCACGGCCACGTGTTCCTCGGCGCCGGACACGAGCGCGCCGAGCGCCGCTCCTGGGCGGTGATCTGGCTGTGCGGCGGCATGATGATCCTGGAGATCGCCGGCGGCTGGCTGTTCGGCTCGCTGGCGCTGATCGCCGACGGGCTGCACATGTCGACCCATGCCGGCGCCCTGCTGCTCGCCGCGCTCGCCTACCGCTACGCGCGCCGCCATGCGGGGGACGAGAACTTCACCTTCGGCACCGGCAAGCTCGGCGACCTGGCGGGCTTCAGCAGCGCGGTCATGCTGGCGATGATCGCGCTGCTGATCGCCTACGAGGCGGTGCAGCGCTTCGCGTTCCCGGTGCGGATCCGCTTCGACGAGGCGATCCCGATCGCAGCCCTCGGCCTGGCGGTGAACATAGCCTCCGCCTGGCTGCTGGCCGGCGGCCACGACCACGGACATGGGCACGGGCACGGGCACGGGCACGGGCACGGGCACGGGCACAATCATGATCACGGGCACCACCATGACCATGACCACCACCACGACCACGACCACGACCACGACGCCCACCATCGCCATGCGGCCGGCCGCGACAACAACCTGCGCGCGGCCCTCGTGCACGTCATGGCGGATGCCGCCGTCTCGCTGCTGGTGATCGTGGGCCTGCTGCTGGCACGCGGCTTCGGCTGGCTGTGGATGGACCCGCTCGCCGGCCTGGTCGGCGCCCTGGTGATCGGATCGTGGTCCTGGAGCCTGATCCGCGACACCGGCGCCATCCTGCTCGACATGAACCCCGACCGGCGTCTGGCCGGGGCGATCAGGGCAGCACTCGAGCGCGACGGCGACGAGGTCGAGGACCTGCATCTGTGGCGGCTCGGACCGGGCCATCTCGGCCTGATCGTCTCGGTCGCGACCGACAGCGAACGCTCACCCGGCTTCTACCGCGCCCGGCTGGCCTCCATCGCCGCCGTCTCGCACCTCACGGTCGAGGTCGGCCGGCGCGCGCGCGACTCCCAGCCTCCCCGCCCTGGTCCGCGTCCAGCGACCGACCACGCCTGACCGCATCCTGCCCGAAGCGCGAGCGCAGCGCGTCGATCGCCCGTTGTGCCGCCACCTGGCGCTGGCCGCGCGGGTCGCCGAGATCCACCGGGTCGGCCGCCTCGATGCCGCGCAACGGCTGCGCGCCGATGCCGATGAGCCGGAAGCGGCTGCCATCGAGCTCGCGCGCCAGCAGCCGGCGCGACGCCTCGAACAGGCGCTCGGGCAGCACGGTCGGGTGCGGCAGGCGGACGCTGCGCGTGCGGGTCGCAAAACCGCTGGTGCGCAGCTTGAGCACGACCCCGGCGGCACTCAGCTCCGCAGCGCGCAGCCGGGGGCCGAGCTTCTCGCACAGGGCCCACAGCCGCCGCTCGAGCTCGTCGCGTCCGGCGAGGTCGCTCTCGAAGGTCGTCTCGGCACTCACCGATCTTGCCTCGCGCCCCGGCTGCACGGGGCGCGGATCCTCGCCGCGGGCCCGCGCGGCGAGCGCCGGGCCGTCGTCGCCGAGCAGGCGGCGCGCGTCCGCCTCGCCGAGCCCCTGGAGCTGGCCGAGCCGGGTCAGGCCGCGCGCGGCGAGCCTGCGCTCCTGCGCCGGGCCCACCCCGGGCAGCAGCCGCACCGGCTTGTCGGCGAGCCACTGGCCCGCGTCCGCGCCGAGCACGGAGAAGCCGCGCGGCTTGTCGCGGCCGGCGGCAAGCTTGGCGAGCAGCCGGTTGCGCGCCAGCCCGATCGAGATGGTGATGCCCAGCTCGCGCTCCACCGCCTGCGCCAGCCGGGCCAGCATGACGGCGGCCGGCGCGCCGTGCAGCGCCTCCGTGCCGGACAGGTCGAGCACCGCCTCGTCGATCGACAAGGGCTGCACCAATGGCGTGAGCGGCAGCATCAGGGCGCGCAGCGCGCGCGACACCCGTCCGTATTCGGCGAAATCCGGGCGCAGCACCACCGCGTCCGGGCAGAGCCGCAGCGCCTTGAACATCGGCATGGCGCTGCGCACGCCGCGCAGGCGCGCCACGTAGCAGGCGGTGGTCACCACCCCCCGCCTGCCGCCGCCGACGATCACCGGCTGGCTGGCCAGCTCCGGCCTGCGCCGTTTCTCGACGCTGGCATAGAATGCATCGGCATCGACATGCGCCACCTGCAGGCCCAGCAGCTCGGGATGGCGCACGAGGCGCAGGCTGCCACAGGCGGCGCAGGCCGACCGCCCGTTGCCGCCCGTGCGCCCGAGCCACTGGCAGTCGCGGCACAGCAGAGGAACCTTGTCTGCCGCCGTCACGCTCGCACGGTCCCGGTTGGCGGGTGGATCGTCACAGTCACACCCTAATCCAGTCTGGACCCTGATCCAGTCCAGGCCGGCCCGCGATCAGCCCTCTGCCCCCGCAGGGATGCCTGAGTTCAGCAGGCCCTGATCACCGCCAGTGCCCCGGCACCCAGTAGGGGCCCGACCAGTGCGGCGGGATCCAGACGCGGGCGAGGACGGGCGGCCGATAGACCGCGACCGGTGGCCCCACGATCACCGGAGCGCGCCAGCAGCAGCGATGCCAGACATGGTGCCAGCCGGGGTGCCAGCCGGGGTGCCAGCCGGGGTGCGCCCACCAGGCCGACGCCGGCACCGGAGCCAGCAGGGCCACGGCGCTTGCGAGGGCACCGGCCAGCAGGCCGGCGCGCCTGGGCGAAATCCTGTTCGTCATGATCGGCATCCTCACCAGACCCAGCAGCGTCCGGGATGCACGCCGCCATAGGGTCCGACATGGGCCGGCGTGCAGGCGCAGCCGGCGAGCAGGCCGGCCAGCAGCAGGCTGGCCAGCAGGTGGGGGCTGCAGTGGGCGACGCCGCGCGGAGCGGCGTGGCGAGGCAGGGCGTTGCGCATGGTCGTCCTCCTCAACCGGCCGGGGCGGGCGTGGCCGCGCCGCGCCGCTCGGCCCGGCGCGTACGGGCGTATTCGCGGATGTCGCGGAGCGTCACGTAGCCTCTGTGGTCGCGGTCGATCGCCGCGAAATGGCGCGCAACCATCGGCATGCCCTGCTGCGCCTGGTCGAGGGTGAGATGGCCGTCATGGGTGCTGTTGGCCGCGGCGAAGCGCTCGCGCAGCGAGCCGTGCGGGTGCTGCTGGCTGGCGGCGGCCGGGCCGCTCCCTTGGGCGCTGTCCGGCGTGCCGTGCTCGGCGCTGTCCGGCGTGCCGTGCTGGGCGCTGTCCTGGGCGCTGTCCCCGGCCAGGGCCGCCGGCGCCGCCGCGGGACTGGCGAGCAGCAGCAGGGCGATCGCGGCATGCCGCCCCGACCATTTCGTTCGACGTTTCATCGACATTCCTTTCGCCACCTGGCGCAGCCTTCCCCGTCCGGCCGGACCCGTCGCTGGTCGGACCCTCGCTGGTCGGATCGGCGCGGATCGCTGCTGCGCGACAGGTTCTGTTGATCCGGCGAGGCGGCTGGCCTGCGCCGCCGCCTCGCCTCCTTCAACGGGCTGCCCGTGGCCCTCCGTCGCGCGTCGTGGCCTCCGCTCGGCAACGAAGTGCGACAGCCCGGCTCGACGCTGTTACCGGCGGCGCGGTTACTGACCGGGCTGAATCGGCCGGGCTGTTACCGGCCGGCCCGTTATCGGCCGGGCTGCTACCTGCTGGCGCGCGGATGGCGCAGCGGGCCGCCCTGCTCGAGGCCGCGGGCCAACAGGGCGCGTTCGTCCGGCGGCAGCGCCGCCGCGACGTCGAGCGCTGCCTGTTCCAGCCGTTCGCGCACCAGCAGGTCGGCGTCACGGGCCCGGCCGAGCGCTGCGGCGACCGCCGCCTCGTCGAAATGCGGCTGCACGAACAGGCGCGCGGCCAGCCCGCGGTTGTCGCGGGCCGCGCGCAACAGCCCGCGGTTCGCAGCCAGGGTCGCCTGGATGGCCCGGCGGAAACTCCGCCGGTCGGGCGGCGGCAGCGCAGCGCCCGCCGCGATCATCGGACGGGGGGCGATCCTCGCCCGATGCCACAGCGCCGGATGGCTCAGCATGACCAGACCGCCAGCGATCGCGCCGACCGCGAAGACGTTGCACAGCAGCGAGACGGCCAGCAGCGTGCGGATCCGATCGCTCACGGTGCCCGTCCGGGCGCAGGCGCCGCTGCCTCCGCGGGCCCAGCCTGCCCTGATCCTGCCGCGAGGCCCGCCGCCCGTGGATCGAGCGGCAGGCCGAGAACATAAAGGCCGTACAGCCCCGTGTTCAGCCCCGCATCCAGATCGGAGGCCGCATCATCGGGCGACGCGCAAAGCGACACCGCCAGCGCACCGGCGGCGAGACCTCCGGCCAGCGCGCCGGCCGCACCCAGTCCGGACCACCACAGGCGCAGCCGGCGAAGCCGGTGGTGCCGGTCGGCCGCGCCGGCCATGATCGAGGCTGCCAGCGCGGCACCCGGTCCGGGCACGCGCCAGCCGGCGAGCGCCTGGTCGAGTGCGAGCTCCGCATCGAGCTCCTCCCGGCCCCCCGGCCGCAGCGACAGGTGCTGCTGCGCCGCCCCTCGCTCGGCAGCCGGCCAGCGGCGCAGATCGCCGCCATAGGCGCCGGCCAGGGCCTTGAACCGTTCAGGCGTCATGTCAGGCGTCATGGGAGCCTCCCGCTCGTCCGCCAACGCCACCCGCCAGGCTTTCGCCCAGGCTGTCGCGCAGGCTGTCGCGCAGGCTTCGCCGCGCGCGGGCGAGCAGGCTTTCCAGCGCCTCGACGCTGATGCCGAGCACCGCCGCCGTCTCGGTGTTGGAAAGCTCCTGGTAGTTGTGCAGCATGATCGCCTCCCTTTGCCGGGGTGGCAGCCGGGCGATGGCGGCCCGGACGCTCGCCACACTCTCCTCCTGCTCCAGGCGGCGGTCGGCACCGGTTGCCGGGTCGACCTGCTCGGGCGGCTCGGCCATCGCCACCTCGCGGCGCCGGCGCAGGCGGTCGCGGCAGAGGTTGAGCGCCACCCGGTGCAGCCAGGTGTCGAAGCGGGCCCGTCCTGGGCGCCAGTCGCGCGCCTGCCGCCAGGCACGCAGGAAGGTCTCCTGGGTGATCTCGTCCGCCTCCGCCGCACTGCCGAGCATGCGTCTGGCCAGGGCATGCAGGCGCGGCAGATGGCCGGCGACGAGCAGCCGAAAGGCGGCCTCCTCGCCGGCGCCGATGCGCCGGACCAGCTCGGCATCCGGATCCCCTGCCGAGGCCGATGGTTGGGCGTCGGACGACCACACTCAGCGGCGCACGCCGCCGACAGCGCATCGGCCCGGCTGGCGCCGGAAGGGCTGACAGCGGAAGCGGCTGCACGATCCCGGATGGCGATGCGGCCGGACAGGGGGAGTCACGCTGCTCATGTCGCTTCAACGCGCAAGGCAGCGCGATCCGTCGCTCCGGCCGCGACCGACCGGCTGCGGTCCCCTCTCAGGCGGCGCTGGTCACGTTCAGCGGCACCGCGGTGCGTGGCCAGAGCCAGGCCGCACCGCGCACGCCGGAGCTGTCGCCATGCACGTTGCGCAGGATCGGGGTGTTGAAGCGCGGACTGACCACACGCTTGGCGACCAGCGCCGGCACCTCGGCGTAGAGATGCGCCATATTGGACAGGCCGCCGCCGATGACGATGGCGTCGGGGTCGAGGAAGTTGATCGCCACCGCCAGCGCGCGCGCCAGCCGGTCGCTGTGCCGGGCCAGTGCGTCCCTGGCCCGCTGCTCGCCCTTGGCCGCGCGCTCGGGGATCAGGTGGGCGTCGCGCGCTCCAGGCCCGTCGCAGTCGCTGGCCAGCGCCGAGCCGCAGAGATAGCGCTCGATGCAGCCCACGTTGCCGCAGAAGCAGGGCGGGAACGGCAACTCGTCCGGCTCGGGCCAGGGCAGCGGATTATGGCCCCATTCGCCGGCGATGTGGTGCAGCCCGGTCAGCACCCGCTCGCCGACCACGATGCCGCCACCCACGCCGGTGCCCAGGATGATGCCGAACACCACCTTCCTGCCCGCACCCGCCCCGTCGACCGCCTCGGACAGCGCGAAGCAGTTGGCGTCGTTCTCCACCCGCACCTCGCGCGCCATGGCGTGCGACAGGTCGCGGGCGAAGGGCTGGCCGTTCAGCCAGACCGAGTTGGCGTTCTTGACCAGGCCGCTTTCCGGGCTGACCGAGCCCGGGATGCCGATGCCGACCGAGGCGATGCCGCCGAGCTCGTGCTCGGTCTCCTGGACCAGCCCGACGAGGTCGATGATCGCCGTCTCATAGCGCCCGGGGTTGGGGATGCGCCGGCGCCGCAGCTCGGCACCGTCCTGGGCGAGGGCTGCGATCTCGATCTTGGTGCCGCCGAAATCGATGCCGATCCGGAAATCCGCCACGCTTCCCGCCTCCTCCATGCAACGGCACCCGTCGTCCGCCGCCACCGTTCTTCGCCGCCGCGCCGCGCCTCTGGCAGGCGCTTCGCACGGGACATGGAGCCCCGGCTTCGCGCGCGAGACTGCCTTGCATCATGCACCCTGGACATCATTTCGGCCAGGAGGTTGCCTGCCGGGGCGAGGCGGCGCGGCGTGGGGCGGGGCGGCGCGGGGCGGCGCGACCCGGGGCAAGGAGAGACGGATGAGCGAAACGCTGCTGGACGTGAAGGCGCTCAACTGCCCGCTGCCGGTGCTGCGCGCGCACAAGGCGCTGCGCGGCATGCAGCCGGGCGAGCGGCTGCGGGTGCTGGCCACCGACCGCGCTGCCGCCGAGGATTTCGCCGCCTTCTGCCGCGAAACCGGCCACACCCTGCTCGAGGTCAGCGAACAGGCCGGCGTGCTGAGCTTCCTGATCCGCCGCCGTGGGGCCGACACCCCCTCCTCCTGATCCCCCCTCCTCCTGATCGCCTGCCACCTGCTCGGGCGACGCGGCGCGGCAGCCGGCGCCTCTTTCAACCGGGACAAGCTCCCGCTATCCCGGTCCGACATTCCAGGGGGGCGCCGAGCGTCGCCCGGTTCACGACGCATCCGAGCACAGCAGGGACCGGCCATGTCTGAAAGCCTGACGCAACTCTCCTTCGAGGACGCGCTGGCCGAACTCGAGACCATCGTGCGCGGCCTCGAGGGCGGCCAGCAGAAGCTCGAGGATGCCATCCGCTGCTACGAGCGCGGCACGGCCCTGCGGCGGCACTGCGAAGCCAAGCTGGCCGAGGCCGAGGCGCGCGTGCAGGCGATCGTCGAGCGCGCCGACGGCACGCTGGACGCCAAGCCGCTCGACTGACCATGAGCCAGACCTTCCCCACCCGTCCCGGCACGCCGCCGCCCGAGCCCATGACCGGCACGGCACGGCCACCAACCCCGGCACAGACCGGCGGCGAACCCGGTGCCGGAGCCCCCAGCCTCGCCGACGCCCTGGCCGACTCCCTGGCCGACTCCCTGGCCGACGCCCTGGCCGGGCAGGCGGCACGGATCGAGCGGGCCATCGACCGGCTGCTGCCGACCGTGCCGGGCAGCGAGCGGCGGCTGATCGAGGCGATGCGCTACGCGACGCTGGGCGGCGGCAAGCGCCTGCGCGGCTTCCTGGCCACGGAAACCGCCGGCCTGTTCGGCGCCGACGCGGCGGCGGCGCTGCGTGTCGCGGCCTCGGTCGAGATGCTGCACGCTTACTCGCTGGTCCATGACGACCTGCCCTGCATGGATGACGACGACCTGCGGCGCGGCCAGCCCTCCACCCACCGCAAGTTCGACGAGGCGACCGCGGTGCTGGCCGGCGACGCGCTGCAGACACGCGCCTTCGAGATCCTCGCCGCAGCCGACACCCACCCCGAGCCCGCTGTCCGGATCGCGCTCGTCGCGGCCCTTGCCGAGGCTTCGGGAGCAGCCGGCATGGTCGGCGGCCAGATGATCGACATGGAGGGCGAGGGCCGGACGCTGAGCCTGCCGGAGGTCGAGCGGCTGCACGCGCTCAAGACCGGGCGGCTGATCCGCTACAGCGCCGAGGCGGGCGCCATCCTCGGCCGGGCGGAACCGCCGGCGCGGGAACGGCTCGCCGCCTACGGACGCGATCTCGGCGCCGCCTTCCAGGTGGCCGACGACGTGCTCGACGCCACCGCCAGCGCGGAGGTGCTCGGCAAGACGGCGGGCAAGGACCAGCAAGCCGGCAAATCCACCTTCGTGGCGCTGCTCGGCATCGACGGTGCCCGCGAGGCGGCCGAGCGGCTGGCGCAGAGTGCCGTTGCGCATCTGGACGGGTTCGGCGCGGCCGCCGACCGGCTGCGGGCGCTGGCGCGCTATGTCGTGGAGCGGCGCAACTGAAAACCAGACCGGCCCGGCAGCGCGCCGACCAGCTGCTGGTCGAACGCGGCCTGGCCGAAAGCCGCACCCGCGCCCAGGCCCTGATCCTGGCCGGGCTGGTCTTCCAGGACGACAGGCGCGTGGCGAAAGCGGGCGACCTGCTGGCCGCGGACGCGCCGCTCAGCGTGCGCGGCCAGGACCACCCCTGGGTGTCGCGCGGCGGCATCAAGCTGGCCCACGCGCTCGATCACTTCCGCCTCGAGCCGGGCGGGCGCCTGTGCCTCGACATCGGCGCCTCGACCGGCGGCTTCACCCATGTGCTGCTGCACGGTGGGGCCGCCCGGGTGCATGCGGTCGATGTGGGCCACGGCCAGCTCGCCTGGAGCCTGCGCCAGGACCCGCGCGTCGCCGTCCATGAGCGGCTCAACGCCCGCCTTCTCGATCGCACCCTGATCCCCGAGCCGGTCGAGGCGCTGGTCTGCGACGCGAGCTTCATCGGCCTGCGCACGGTGCTGCCGGCCGGGCTGGCCCTGTGTGCGCCCGGCGCCTGGGCGGTGGCCCTCATCAAGCCGCAGTTCGAGGCCGGCCCCGGGCGGGTCGGCGCCAAGGGTGTGGTGCGCGACCCCGGCGTGCACCGGGCCGTCTGCCACGAGATCGAGCGCTGGTGGGCCGCCCTGCCCGGCTGGCGCGTGCTGGGGATCGAGCCGAGCCCGATCACCGGGCCGGAAGGCAACCGCGAGTTCCTGATCGCCGCCCGGCGCGAGGCGCCCTGAGCCGGGCCGGCCGGCCAGCAAACGCGGCCGCGGCGGCGGGACTCAGGTGGGAACCACGGCACGGCGGGCGGCGAACGCCGTGTCGCGGACGATGTCGATCCAGGCCGCCTGGCCGCGCGCGCCGCCGCTTACCAGGGCACGGACCATCGAGATGCCGACCGAGGCGAGCGGGTAGCCGGAATCGTCAAGAACGGCGGCGGCGATGCAGCACACATCCTCGTGGCCTTCCGCCTCGTCGAACGCGATGCCGGACGCGCGCACCTCGGCCAACTCGCGCGCCAGCGCCTCCTTGTCGGTGACCGTGTTGGGCGTGAAACGCTGGAACTGCATCGAGTCGATCATGCTGCGCTGCAACTGCTCCGGCAGGTTGGCCAGCAGGGACTTGCCGACGGCACCGCGATAGAGCGGCTCGGTGTCGCCCGGCAGCTGGCGGACCGAGACGATGTGCTTGGCGGGGATCACCTCGATGATCGTGGCGCGGTCGCGCTCGAGCACGCCGAGATAGGTGGTCATGCCGGTCTGCTCGTTGAGCCGGTTGAGATGCGGCCGCAGACGCTCGATGAGCAGCCCGCGCGCCGGGCTGAAGCGGCGCAGCCGCGCCAGCTTCGGACCCTGCGAGTAGCTCTTGCCGACCGGATCCTTGGTGATGAAGCCGCACTGCTCGAGCGTGGTCAGCAGGCGCAGCGCGGTGCTGGGATCGTAGCCCAACCCGGCCGCGATATCGCGCAGCCGCACCGGCTCGCCGGCCGAGACCACGAATTCCATGAGCGCCAGCCCGCGCGCCAGCGACTGGATCGGCCCAGCACTGCCGTTCGTGGCGGCCGCTGCCTGCCCCGGTGTGGTCCGGTTCATGACTGGCTCCAGCTCGACGTGACCCGCCTAGCAGTTAGGCCGGCGCACGGCGAAAGGCAAAGCACGCCGTCCGCGCCGCGGGCGCCCGGCAGGAGACGCGGCCGACGCCGGTGCCGCTTCCTGCCCCGACCCGCCAGCAGGCAGCCGTCCTGCCGAGCCACATGCCGCGACCGAAGACCACAGCTGGAAACTGCCCCCGGTTCGGGCAACAGGCGGTCACGCCGCTGATTGTTGCCCGGCTTTGACGCAGGATCCACTAGGCTGCCCCGAAAACAACGTTTCGGCTCACGAAACGCCATTGCACGGTGCAAAACCTGCGTCTAGCGTTCGGGGCGATCGCAGAGCGCACCCGCACCGGGCCCGTCGCTGCTCCTGCCAAGTGCTTGCGCTGCTTCAGCGAGGTGCTTGCAAGGACCGCGCCTTGCACCGGGGCGCTGCGACCGACCTGCCGTCACGCCCAAACTGCCGGGAGCCACCATGGCCATTCGCCACGCCGACCGGCTCCGGGATCATGCTCCGGGAGCCGCCGATCCGGCCGATCCCGTGCCCTGCCTCCTGGAGGTCCGCGGGATCGGCAAGAGCTTCGGTGGCCACCAGGCCCTCAGCGATGTCGGCTTCTCGCTCCGGGCGGGCGAGGTGCTGGCCCTGCTGGGCGAGAACGGTGCGGGCAAATCCACGCTGATCAAGATCCTCGCCGGCGTGCACCCGCTCGACGAGGGCTCGATCCGGCACGACGGGCGCGACGTGAGCGGCGCGCTTGGCGAGCTGCCCATCGCCTTCATCCACCAGGATCTCGGCCTGATCGACTGGATGACCGTGCTGGAGAATGTCTGCCTCACCCGCGGCTTCGGCCGGCGAGCGGGCGGGCTGATCTCCTGGAGCCGGTCGCGCGCCAGCGCCCGGGACGCGCTCGCCGCCCTCGGCCTGGACATCGATCCCGATCAGCGGGTGGCGGAACTCGGCCGCACGGAACGCTCGCTGGTGGCCATCGCCCGCGCGGTCAGCACCCAGGCCCGCATCGTGGTCATGGACGAGCCAACCGCGGCACTGCCGGCCGACGAGGTGAACCGCCTGTTCGCCGCCGTCGAGCGGCTGCGCGCCGCCGGCACCGGGGTGATCTACGTGTCGCACCGGCTCGAAGAGATCTTCACCATCGCCGACCGCGTGGTGGTGCTGCGCGACGGGCGCGTGGCCGGGGAAAGCGAGGTGGCGGATCTTTCGCCCGAGCGCCTGATCCACATGATCGTTGGGCGGTCGGGCGGCACGATGCGCCGCGCGCCTGCCGCAGGCCCCGCCCCTGTGGTCCTCGAGGTCCGCGACGCGGTGGTGGACGAGGTCGGTCCGGTGAGCTTCTCCGTGCGCCAGGGCGAGATGGTGGCCCTCACCGGGCTGCGGGGCGCAGGCCAGGACACCGTCGGCCGCGCGCTGTTCGGGCTGCTCGCGCTGGACGGCGGCGAGATGCGCATCGACGGCGCGCCGACCGTGCTCGCCAGCCCGTCCGCAGCCATGGCGCGCGGGTTGCGCTTCGTCAGCGGTGACCGTATCGCCGAGGAGATCGTCGCCGGCTTCACCATCCGCGAGAACTTCTTCCTCAACGCCCATGCCGGCGGCCGGCGTTCGCTCGGCCGCCTCGACCACCGTGGCGAACGGCGCCAGGCGCGCGACACCGGGCGCTACGTGCATCTCAGCCCGAACGATCCGGGCCTGAACGTCGAGGCGCTGTCCGGCGGCAACCAGCAGAAGGTCGTGATCGGGCGCTGGCTGATGCTGGCCGGGCGCATCCTGATCCTGGAGGATCCGACCGCCGGCGTCGATGTCGGTGCCAAGTCGGAGATCCATCGCCTGCTGCTGGCCGCCACCGAACAGGGGATGGCGGTGATCGTCATTTCCACCGACTTCGCCGAGGTTGCCGGGCTCTGCCCAAGGGCGATCGTCTTCAACCGCGGACGGATCATCGGCGAACTCGCCGACGAGGCCCTGACCCCTGGGGCACTGCTCAACGCCGCCTCGATGATGAGTCATTGACCGCTCACCGCCAGCACGGAGGCCTCGTGTGCAATCCCTGAAGTCCGATGCGATCGAGCCGACCCGCGCCGAGTTGTCGCGGCTTTCCGGCCCGCAGCGCGCGATCAGGCTGCTGCCGGTCTACGGGCTGCCGATCCTGGCCGTGCTGCTCATCATCCTGTTCTCCGCCCTGTTTCCGGACTCGTTTCCGACCTGGATGAACTTCAGCGCGATCATCGACAACAAGGCGATCATCGCCCTGCTCGCGTTGGCCGTGCTGTGCCCGATGATCACCGGCAAGATCGATCTGACGATCGGCTACGGCATCGTCATGTGGCACATCCTGGTCATCAGCCTGCAGGTCCGCTTCGGCGTGCCGTGGGTGCTCGCGGTGGCGATCGTGCTGGTGCTCGGCGGCCTGCTCGGCCTGTTGAACGGCCTGCTGGTCGAGGTGGCGATGATCGATTCCTTCATTGCCACACTCGGCGTCGGGACGGTGCTCTACGCGCTCGCACTCTGGCACACCGGCGGCCGGCAGATCGTGGGCAACCTGCCCAACGCCTTCACCGCGATCGACGGTCTCTCGATCGGCCCGGTGCCGGTCACCGCCTTCTACGTGCTGGGCCTGGCATTGCTGCAGTGGCTGGTCTTCGATCACACGCCGGCCGGGCGGGCGATGTATGCGATCGGCGCCAATCCGCGTGCCGCCCTGCTCAACGGCATCCCGGTGCGGCGCTACGTCGTGCTCGCCTTCGTCGCGTCGGGTTTCATCACCGCCTGCACCGGCATCGTGCTGGCCGCCAAGCTGCAGATCGGGCAGGCCAGCGTCGGGCTCGACTATCTCCTCCCCGCCCTGGTCGGCGTGTTCCTCGGCTCGACCACGATCAAGCCCGGACGGGTGAATGTCTGGGGCACGGTGGTGGCGGTGATCGTGCTGGCGGTGGGGATCTCGGGCATCCAGCAGTTCGGCGGCGATTTCTACATCGAGCCGCTGTTCAACGGCGCCACCCTGCTCGTGTCCATCGGCATCGCCGGCTACGCGCAGCGGCGCCGGCGCCGCACCGCGGCGCGCAAGCAAGCGGCCGCCGACCAACCCGCACCCAACGCCGTCGCACACAGCAACTGATCGGAGGATCCATGTCGGCCCGTTTCCGCCTGCTCCTGGCAACCGCACTCGGCGGCCTGCTGTCCCACGCCGCCCTGGCCGCCCCGGTCGCCCCGCTCGACCTGGCCAACGCGCAGGCAATCGTCGCCAAGGCCGCGGCACCCGCCGCCGCCTGGGACGGGCCGACCACCGGCCCCAAGGCGCTGCCGGGCAAGAAGGTGATCCTGATCTCGGAGGATCAGCGCAACGGCGGCGCGCTCGGGGTCAGCGACGGCGTGCGCGAGGCGGCCAAGGCGATCGGCTGGGATCTGCGCATCCTGGACGGTGCGGGCTCGATCGCCGGCCGCTCGGCCGCCTTCGAACAGGCGATCGCCCTTCATCCCGACGTGATCATCGCCGACAACGACGACGCCAACGAGCAGCACGCCAACCTGGCGCGCGCGCAGAAGGCGGGGATCGTGGTCATCGGCTGGCATTCCACGATTAAGCCTGGCCCGGTGCCCGGCGTGCCGCTGTTCACCAACATCTCGACCGACCCGCTCAACGTCGCACGCGTCGCGGCGGCACTGGCGGTGGTGCGCTCGCACGGCCACGCCCACGTCATCATCTTCACCGATTCGACCGAGAAGATCTCGGTGCTCAAATCCGACGCGATGGCCGACAACATCCGCGCCTGTGCCGGCTGCAGCGTGCTGACCACGATCGACACGCCGCTCGCCGACGTCGCCACCCGCATCCCGCAGATGACCACCTCGCTGTTGCAGCACTACGGCAAGAAATGGACCTACACGCTGGCGATCAATGACGGCTTCTACGATTTCATGGCCCCCTCCTTCAAGGCGGCACGGCTGAAGCCCGCGGCAGCGCCACAGAACATCGCCGGCGGCGACGGCAGCCTGGCCGCCTTCGAGCGCATCCGCAACGGCGACTACCAGATCGCCACCGTGGCCGAACCGCTGCATCTGCAGGGCTGGCAGGCGATCGACGAGGCCAACCGCGCGCTGGCCGGCCAGCCACCGAGCGGCTACGTCATGCCGACCCACCTGGTGACGAAAAGCGACATCGGCTCGGATGGCGGCCCGCAGAACGTCTATGACCCCAGCAACGGCTACCGTGACGCCTACCGCAAGATCTGGGGCAAGTGACGCCACGCCGGCCGCGTCCTGGCCGGTCAGCGGACGCCCAGCGGAGTTGATACGATGATCGAGTTCTTCTTCTGGACCACGCCGAACGGCCAGAAGGCCCTCATCGCCCTCGAGGAGATGGGGCTGCCCTACAGCCTGCGGCCGGTCAATATCGCCAAGGGCGAGCAGTTCGCGCCCGACTTCCTTGCCGTCTCACCCAACAACAAGATCCCGGCGATCCGCGACACCGATCCGGGCGATGGCGGCCCGCCGATCACGATCTTCGAATCCGGCGCCATCCTGCTCTACCTGGCGGAGAAATCCGGCCGGCTGATCCCGGCCGACCGGCGCGGCCGGATCGAAGCCAATGAGTGGCTGTTCTGGCAGGTGGGCGGCCTCGGCCCGATGGCCGGCCAGAACCACCATTTCGCCCACTACGCGCCGGACAAGATCCCCTACGCGATCGACCGCTACGTCACCGAGACGGGCCGCCTCTACGGCGTTCTGGACAGGCGCCTGGACGGTCGCGCGTTCATTCTCGGCGACTATTCGGTGGCCGACATCGCCGCCTATCCGTGGATCTTCGACCATGGGCGGCAGGGCCAGGCGCTTGAGGATTTCCCCAACGTCCGGCGCTGGTTCGCGGCGGTGGCGGCGCGACCGGCGGTGCGGCGGGCACGCGAGATCGCCGACGGCGTCAACACAGCGCCCAACGTCAACGCACAGTCGCGCTCCATCCTGTTCGGCCAGGCGGCACCCGCGGCCGCGCGGGGCACAGGCTGAACGAGGGGCGCAGGCTGAAGGAACAGCAAGCCATGACACCCACGATCGATTTCGCGCGCCCTTATCCCTCCGGACGCGCGCCGGTGCTGGGCGACAATGTCGTCTCCACCTCGCAGCCGCTCGCCGCCCAGGCCGGCCTGCGCATGCTGCTCAGGGGCGGCAACGCGATCGACGCCGCCGTTGCCGCCGCCATGGCGCTCACCGTGGTCGAGCCGAGCGGCTGCGGCCTGGGCAGCGACGCGTTCGCCATCGTCTGGGACGGCCACGCGCTGCACGGGCTGAACGCGTCCGGCCGCTCGCCCGCCGGCTGGACGCCGGAGCGCTTCGCCGGCCGCGACGCGATCCCCGAGCGCGGCTGGGAGTCGGTCACCGTGCCCGGTGCGGTGTCCGCCTGGGTGGCCCTCGCGCGGCGCTTCGGCACCCTGCCGCTGTCCGAGCTGGCCGCGCCGGCGCTGCACTATGCGCGCCAGGGCTATCCGGTCTCGCCAGCGGTGGCGGGGCTCTGGCAGAAGGCGGGGGTCACGCTCCGCGAACAGCCGGGCTTCGCCGAGTGCTTCATGCCGGGCGGCCGCGCGCCGCGCGCCGGCGAGCGTTTCCGCAACCCGGGTCTTGCCGACAGCCTCGAGCAGATCGTGGACAGCGGCGGCGAGGCCTTCTATCGCGGCCGGCTCGCCGAGCGCATCGCGGCCTGGGCGCGGCGGCACGACGCGGCGCTGAGCCTCGAGGATCTCGGCGCGCACCAGGCCGACTGGGTCGACACGATCTCGATCCCGTTCGCCGACAGCGTCGTGCACGAGCTGCCCCCCAACGGGCAGGGCATCGCGACCCTGATGGCGCTCGGCATGTTGCGCCATGCGGGATTTCCCGGCCGCGACCTCGATGACCCGCGGAGCCTCCATCTCGCCATCGAGGCGACCAAGCTGGCGCTGGCCGACCTGCACGCCTTCGTGGCCGACCCCGCCCGCATGACCGTCTCCACCGCGCAGCTTCTCGATCCGGACTATCTGGCGGAGCGCGCGAAGCTGATCGACCCGGAGCGCGCCGCCGATCCCGGCCATGGCGCGCCGCGCCCGGGCGGGACGGTCTATCTCGCCACCGCCGACAGCGCCGGGCGCATGGTGTCGTTCATCCAGTCCAACTACATGGGCTTCGGCTCGGGCGTCGTGGTGCCGCAGACCGGCATCAGCCTGCAGAACCGGGGGGCTGCCTTCAACCTCAAGCCCGGCCACGCCAACCAGGTCGCACCCCGCCAGCGCCCGTTCCACACCATCATCCCGGGCTTCGCCATGCGCCCCGACGGCACGCCGCTGCTGTCGTTCGGCGTGATGGGCGGGCCGATGCAGGCGCAGGGCCACCTGCAGATGGCGCTGCGCGTGCTCGGCCAAGGCCAGAACCCGCAGGCCGCCGCCGATGCGCCGCGCTGGCGGGTGGTGCGCGGCCGCAAGATCGCCGTGGAGAGCGAGATCGGCGCCACCACCATCGCGGCACTGCAGGCGCGCGGTCACGAGGTCACCGTGGAAGCGCCGGAGGCGGTGTTCGCGTTCGGCGGCGCGCAACTCATCCTGCGCACCGAGGCCGGCTACATCGCCGGATCGGACCCACGAAAGGACGGCCAGGCCGTCGCCTTCTAAGCACGCCGCCGCACGACAAGGACGTCCCCATGAGCGTCGATCTTCCGACCCCCACCCATGCGCGCAACATGCGCCTGATCGGCTTCAGCGATCAGGGCGGCCGCCTCGACGGCCAGCAGATCATGGTCCATCGCGGCTACGCCTATATCGCCCATGTCTGCTCGCGCGGCTTCAGCATCGTCGACGTGCGCGACCCCGCGCACCCGCGCACCGTCAACTATGTCGAGAACCCGCCCAACACATGGAGCCTGCATCTGCAGGTGCATGACGACCTGCTGCTGCTGGTCCATGCGCGCGACATGTTCACCGTCCCGGAGATGGATGACGAGCGCAACTACTACAAGCCGCGCCCCGGACAGTATGCGCAGGGCGGGGCGAAAGCCGAGCGCGACTGGTCGGCCGGCATGGCGGTCTACGACATCTCCGCGCCGGAGAACCCGCGCCAGATCGGCTTCCTGCCGGTCGAAGGCCGCGGCCTGCACCGGATCTGGTACGTGGGCGGCCGCTGGGCCTATGCGTCGGCGCTGTTCGACGGGTTCTCCGACTACATCCTGATCACCATCGACCTGCAGGACCCCACCCGTCCGCGGATCGCCGGCCGGTTCTGGCTGCCCGGCATGAACACCGCCGCCGGCGAGGTTGCCGACTGGCCGCTGCAGTTCGGCCGCTACGGACTGCACCACGCGGTGATCGACGGCGACATCGCCTATTGCGCCTGGCGGGACGCCTGCATGGTGGTGGTCGACGTGTCGGATCGCGCCCGTCCCCGCCAGATCGTGCATCGCAACTGGGCGCCCCCGTTCGGCGGCGGCACGCACAACTGCCTGCCGCTGCCCGACCGCGATCTGCTGGTGGTGCTCGACGAGGCGGTGCTCGACAACAGGGAGGACGGCATCAAGCCGATCTGGATGTTCGACAACCGGATCAAGAGCAACCCGATCAGTATCGCGACGTTCCCGGTGCCGTCGGAGACCGACTACGTCAAGGTGGGCGGCCATTTCGGACCGCACAACGTCCACGAGAACCGGCCCGGCTCCTTCGTCAGCTCGGAGATGATCTTCGCCACCTACCAGAACGCGGGTGTCAGGGTCTACGACATACGCGATCAGTACCGCCCGGTGGAGGTCGGCGCCCTGGTGCCGCCGGCACCGAAGAAGCTCATGGATCCGCGACCGAACCGCCCGGTCGTGTTGCATTCGGCCGACGTGTTCGTCGACGCGAACCGGCTGATCTACTGCACGGACTGGAGCGGCGCGGGGCTGCACATCATGGAATATACCGGCTGAAGCCGCGCTTTCGGGAGCCAAGATCATGTCAGCAGCAACGGACACCGTCTTCAGGGCAAAGCTGCCGTTCGATTCCCACAAGCTCGACCGGCTGATGGCCGAGTCCGGGATCGACGTCCTGCTGGTCACCAGCAAGCACAACATCCAGTATCTCCTGGGCGGATACCGGTTCTTCTTCTGCGACTACTCGGATGCGATCGGCGTCAGCCGCTACCTGCCGGTCCTGGTCTATCCGCGCGGGCGGCCGCAGGACGCCTCGTATGTCGGGCAGCGCATGGAGGACGCGGAAGCGGAGCTGGGCCGCTTCTGGATGAGCCGCATCGACACGACGAGCTGGGGCTCGACGCAGGCGATGTCGGTCGCGATCGACCATCTGCGCGACCTCGGCGTCACCGGCCGGATCGGCATCGAGTTTTCCTTCATGCCCGCCGACGCCGCCGACATGCTGCGCGCAGCCTATCCCGACGCTTCGGTCGTGGAGGGACATTTCCCGCTCGAACGCCTGCGCGCGATCAAGACCACGCACGAGCTGGCGCTGATCCGGGAGGCCTCCGAGCGGGTGGTGGATGCGATGCTCGCGACCTTCGCTGGGCTTGCTCCCGGGATGACCAAGGCCGATGCGGTCGCACGGCTGCGCAGGAACGAGATCGAGCGCGACCTGGTCTTCGAATACTGCCTGATCAGCGCTGGCACGGGCCTCAATCGCGCCCCGTCGAGCCAGGTGCTGCAGGAGGGCGACATCCTGACGCTCGATTCCGGCGGGCGCTACAAGGGCTATATCGGCGATCTGTGCCGGATGGGGATCCTCGGCACGCCGGACGGCGAGCTCGAGGACCTGCTGGGCGAGATCGAGGCCATCCAGCAGGCGGCGCGCCGGCCGATCCGCGCCGGTGCGACGGGGGCGGAGATCTACGCGGAGGCCGATCCGCTGGTCGAGCGGTCGGCCAACCGCGACGTGCTGCATTTCGTCGCCCACGGCGTCGGCATCATCGGCCACGAGGCGCCGCGCCTCAGCGGCCGCGGGCCGGTGACCTACGAGGGCTACGACCAGGACCGTCCGCTGGAGGCCGGCATGGTGCTGTCGGTCGAGACGACGATGAACCACCCCCGGCGCGGCATGATCAAGCTCGAGGACACGCTGGTGGTGACCGAGACGGGCGTCGAGGCGTACGGCGACCGCGGCCGCGGCTGGAACCAGCCGGCGCTCGCCGGTGCCAGGGCAGTGGCATGATCCACGTCATCGCCACCATCACCACCCATCCCGGCAAGCGCGAGGAGCTGCTCGCCGCCACGCGCGCCAACCTGCCCGCCGTGCGCGCCGAACCCGGCTGCATCGCCTTCGCACCGGTGGTCGACGATGCCGGCGCGGCCAGCATCCAGACCCGGCTCGGCGATGACAGCTTCGTGCTCATCGAGCAATGGTCGAGCGTGCAGGCGCTGGAGACGCACCTCCAGGCGCCTCACATGCTGGCCCATTTCGCCGCCACCAGCCACCTGGTTGCCAACGCCGTCGTGCACGTGCTGTCCGACGCTTCTGCCGGCTAGGAGGTGTTCTGCACCCGACAGTGGTGGGTTGGCTGGTAGTCCGGCGGCTTTGCGCTCGATGCGGAAGTAGCAGGCTTGTTCCGCGTGTCTGAAAGCGGACACGGGCGGAGCCGAGGTCAGCGACTATTGCCTGCGGTTCAAGCGTCCAACCCTCACATTTGCTCAGGCAGTTTGAACGCCTGCTTTCGCTCGCTGTAGCGATCAACGAGGTAACCGGCCCGGTCACGCAGTAGCCAGGTGAAGCGTACAAGCTCTTCCATAACGTCTACGACGCGATCGTAGAGCGGACCGGGAAGCATCCGGTCCGTGTCGTCGAATTGCTTGTAGGCCATCGGGACACTTGACTGGTTGGGGATGGTGAACATCCGCATCCAGCGGCCGAGGAGGCGCAGGGTATTCACCGCATTGAAGCTCTGCGATCCCCCGGAGACCTGCATGACCGCCAGGGTGCGGCCCTGTGTCGGCCGGAGCGAGCCGATCTCGAGCGGCAACCAGTCGATCTGGTTCTTGAAGACACTGGTGATTGCGCCGTGCCGTTCCGGACTGCACCACACCTGCCCCTCGGACCACAGAGACAGCTCGCGCAGCTCCGCGACCTTGGGGTGGGTGGCGGGCACACTGTCGGTCACCGGCAGGTCGCCGGGATCGAAGATCCGGGTTTCCGCGCCCAGGGCCTGAAGCAGTCGGGCGGCCCCTTCGACCAGCAGGCGGCTAAAAGACCGGGGGCGGAGCGATCCGTAGAGCAGGAGGATGCGCGGCGGGTGCGTCATCCGATCGACGGGTTCGAGCCGATCCTTTTCCGGCTGGTGAAGAAGCTCCGGGTGAAGGGCTGGTGTCTCGGTCATGCGGGACCCTGCAAGTGAGAGGTCGTCATGGATGGCCGATCAGCGGCAACCATGCGGCCAGTGCCAGAAGGACGACCAACAGCACGGGTGGCGTGATGAGGAGGCCGACCCGCATGTACTGGCCCCAGGTGATGCGAATGCCCTTGGCGCTCAGGACATGCAGCCACAGCAGGGTGGCGAGGCTGCCAATCGGCGTGAACTTCGGGCCGAGATCACAGCCGATGACGTTGGCGTAGGCCATCAGCTCGCGGGTGGTGGCCGGAAGTTGACGCGCCTGGTCGATCGACAGCGCACCGACCAGCACGCCGGGCATGTTGTTCATGACGGACGACAGGATGGCCGCGCCGAACCCGGTTCCGAGTGCCGCGAGCCAAGGACCGTGCGCGCCGAGCCTGACAAGTGCTGCCGCAAGGTAACCGGTCAACCCGGCGTTTCGGAGCCCGTAGACCACGAGATACATGCCGAGGCTGAACACGACGATCTGCCAGGGGGCGCCGCGCAGCACCTTGCCTAGCGAGATGACGTGACCGCGGCCGCCGCGGTGCCACCGGCCTGCAACCGCCAGAAGGACGAGCGCGGCCGTGGCCGTCACCGCCGACACCGGCACCCCGATCGCGGCCAGAACGAAGTAGGCTACCAGCAGCGCCGCCAGCAACGGAAATGCGGCGCGGAACACGGCGCGGTCGCGGATCGCGGATGCTGGTGACTCCAGTTCCACCAGGTCGTAGCGCCGCGGCAGGACGCGGCGAAAGGTGAGCCACAACACCGCCAGCGTGGCGATCAGGGAAACAATATCGACCGGCACCATGGCAGCCGCGTAGCGGTCGAACCGGATGCCGAAGAAGTTGGCGCTGACGATGTTCACCAGATTGGAGATCACGAGGGGCAGGCTCGTCGTGTCGGCGACGAAGCCGGTCGCCACGATGAAGGCGAGGGCTGAAGCTGGCGAAAATTCGAGGCGGGCAAGGATGGCGACGACGATCGGCGTCAGCAGGAGTGCTGCGCCGTCATTGGCGAACACGGCGGCGATGAGCGCGCCCAGCGCGATGACGAGTGGAAACAGAATACGACCATCCCCGCCGCCCCAGCGCGCGACATGCAAGGCCGCCCAATGGAAGAACCCGGCCTCGTCGAGCAGCAGCGAGATGATAATGAGTGCCACGAACGTGAAGGTTGCGTCCCAGACGATGTGCCAGACCACCGGGATGTCGTGCAGGTGAATCACACCAAGAGCGAGCGCCACCGCGGCGCCCCCCATGGCACTCCAGCCGATGCCGAGACCGCGGGGCTGCCAGATGACGAAGACAAGGGTAATGACGAAAAGGGCGAAAGCGAGCATCGGATCTCGTGGGTCATCATGGCCACCGCTGTGTGACGGACGCGCGGCACCGAAAAGAAAGAGAACGGCGCGGCTGCTCAGGTTAGGCGTCGGCCCTGGGCATCGATGACCCGCTCGCCGTCCTCCTTCGTGAAAGCGCCCTGTGGCGCGCGCGGGAGGAGGTCGAGGACCTGCTCCGACGGACGGCACAACCGCACCCCAAGCGGCGTCACGACGAGCGGCCGGTTGATCAGGATCGGCTGAGCCATCATGGCGTCGACCAGATGCTCGTCGGTAAGAGCCGGATCGCCAAGGCCCAGCTCGGCGAACGGCGTGCCCTTCTCTCGGAGAAGGTCACGCGGTGCCAAGCCAGCGCGTGCCATAAGTTGTAGCAGTAGAGCGCGCGAGGGCGGCGTCTTCAGATACTCGACGACGTGCGGCTCGATGCCGGCGTGTCGGATCATCGCTAGCGTGTTGCGCGACGTGCCGCAATCCGGATTGTGGTAGATCACCACATCAACCATGCTTTCCCCGATCAGCAACACGGCACCAGTTCCGCGATCAGCGGCGCGCACAGTTCCGTGCGGCCGGAGCAGCAATCTTTGACGAGAAACAGGGTCAGCGCGCGAAGCGTCTCAAGGTCGGCCCTATAGATGATTGAGCGACTGTGCCGCTCCGATCGGACCACGCCCGCCCGGGAAAGTGTCGCGAGGTGCGCCGACATTGTATTCTGCGGCACGTCGAGTTGGCGTGCGATCTCACCCGCCGGCAGTCCGCCTGGTTCATGTCGAACAAGCAGGCGAAAGGCCCCAAGTCGCGTTTCCTGCGCGAGAGATGCCAGCGCGACGATAGCGACAGTCTGATCCATATATCTGGCTTAACGGATATGTCCGAGTCGCGCAACGCTAGCTGTCCTGGCGATGCCCGCTTTCCTGACCTGTCGCTCCAAAGCGGCCTGCCTGCTCTCGGCCAAACCCGGACATTCAACCGCTAGTTGGGCGCGTAACACCCTCTAAAGTTCGTCCCGGCGGAACAACCCCCGGATTGCAAAGGCCCGCCTTTGCTGGGTCCAGGGGCAAAGCCCCTGGCCTTAAATCCCGGCGCTCCCCGCCCTCAACGCCCCTCGTTGCGCCCCGCGCTGCGCCGGACGGTCGCGATCAGCCCGTCCACGTCCTCGTCGGTGATGTCGAAGGCGGTGACCAGGCGGATGATGCTGCCGCCGCGTTCCGGGCAGGGTGCCCAGCGGTAGAACACGTAGCCCTCGCCTTCCAGCGCGGTGATCACCGGCTCGGGCAGCAGGACGAACAGCTCGTTGGCCTCGACCGGCTGCACCAGTGCCGCACCTGGCAGGGCCGCGAGCCCCTCGGCCAGCCGGGCGGCCGCGCGGTTGGCGGCCCGCGCGTTGGCCAGCCACAGGCCGTCCTCGAGGTAGCCCACGAGCTGGGCGCTGAGGAAGCGCTGCTTGGAGAACAGGTGGCCGGCGCGCTTGCGCCTGCGGGCGAACTCCTCGGCCAGGGCGGGCTTGAAGAACACCACCGCCTCGGCGGCGAACGCGCCGTTCTTGGTGGCACCCAGCGACAGCACGTCGACCCCGGCCTTCCAGGTGAGCTCGGCCGGGGAGGCGTCGAGGCTGGCGACCGCATTGGCGAAGCGCGCGCCGTCCATGTGGACGCCGAGCCCGTGGCGCCGCGCCACCTCGCTCAGCGCGCGGAGGTGGTCGACCGGGTAGATTGTGCCCCACTCTGTGGCCTGGGTGATGCTCAGGGCGGCGACCGGGCTCTGGTGGACGCCCGAGATGCGGCGGCGCCGGATCGCCTCGTCGAGGGCGCCAGGATCGACCCGTCCGTCCGGGCTCGGCAGGGTGAGCAGCTTGGCGCCGCCGGAGAAGAATTCCGGGGCGCCGGCCTCGTCGTTCATGATGTGGGCGATCTCGTCGCAGAACACCGCCCCGAAGGGTGGCGCCAGGGCGGACAGGGCTAGCGCGTTGGCCGCCGTGCCGGTTGCCACGGGGAACACCGCGACGTCGGTCCCGAACAGGTCGGCGATCAGCGCCTCGGCGCGTTGTGTCCAGGGATCGGCCCCGTACGAGCCGGTGGTGCCCTGGTTGGCGGCCTGGAGTGCCCTCATCACCGCCGGGTGGGCCGGGCTCACGTTGTCGCTGCCGAAGTTCTTGCGTATCTGCTGCATCGCCCCATCCTGCCGCCACCCCCGACGGAGGTCCAGAACCCCCCGCATGACCCATACGGCTCCCGAGCCCGCCAGGCTCGACACCAAGGGCACCCGCCTGATCGACGGCCGCCAGCGCGCCGCGGACCTGACCCGCACGGTCGCGGACGAGGTGGCACGGATCAGCCGGGCGGGCGGCAGGGTGCCGGGCCTCGCCGTCGTGCTGGTCGGCACCGACCCGGCGAGCGAGGTCTATGTGCGCAACAAGATCCGCCAGACCGAGGCGGCGGGCATGCGCTCGTTCTCCCACGCCCTGCCGGCCGGAACCACGCAGGACGCGCTGCTGGAGCTGGTGGGAAGGCTGAACAGCGACCCTGCGGTGCACGGCATCCTGGTGCAGTTGCCGCTGCCGCCGGGCATCGACAGCGCCCTCGTCCTCGATGCGATCGCGCCCGAGAAGGATGTCGACGGGCTCGGCCAGGTCAATGTCGGCCGGGTGACGCTTGGCCGGCAGGGACACGTGCCGTGCACGCCGCTCGGCTGCCTGATGCTGCTGCAATCCGAACTCGGCGCCCTGCGCGGCCTGCACGCCGTGGTGGTCGGCCGCTCCCACCTGGTCGGCCGGCCGATGAGCGAGCTGCTGCTCAACGCCGACTGCACGGTCAGCGTGGCCCACATCCACACCCGCGACACGCCCTCGCTCACCCGGCAGGCCGACATCCTGGTGGTCGCCACCGGGCGCCGCGGGCTGGTGCGGGGCGACTGGATCAAGCCGGGGGCGACGGTGATCGATGTCGGCATCAGCCGGGTGATGCTGCCGAACGGCAGGACGCGCCTGGTGGGCGACGTCGCCTTCGAGGAAGCGCTCGGCGTGGCCGGCGCCATCACCCCGGTGCCCGGCGGGGTCGGGCCGATGACCATCGCCTGCCTGCTGGACAATACCCTGCGCGCCGCACGCCGGTTGGAGCAGCAGCCGGGCTGAGCACGCCCGGGTGCCTGCACCCGCCCGCCCCGCGCGACCCGGTGGCGGTTCAGGGCACCCAGGCCGAGGGGGCAAGCAGGGTGACCACGTAGCCGTCGCCAATCCTGCGCACGCTCCAGTCCTGGCGTTGCCAGAGCCAGGCGCCTGCGCGATCGCCCGGCCGCCAGGCGGCGTTGCGCGCCCGGAGCCAGACGCCGCACACGGCCGTCCCGTCCGGGTGGGCCGCCACCAGCTCGCGCGGCTCTCCGACCCAAACCAGGGGCTGAAGGCTGCGCGCCCGGACATGGCTGCCGACAAACGCCAGCACATCCGCCTCCTCGCACGGGGACGCGTCCGCGCCGGCGCTCATCAGGCACAACAGCGCCAGCGCCGGAGCTGCGGCCCGGCCGCCTGTCCGAACCCGACCTCTCATGCGTCCTTACCTCCTCATGTCACCCGCCGCGCCGCCGTGGCCGTCGGCGGGCTCCGACCCGGCCGGCCCGCATCGATCCGGGTCGAGCGGTCACGGCCTTGTGCCACCCCTGCCGCTCCGGTCGGCCCCGCCCGCGACGATCGACCGTACTCGGCTCTTGCCTTGTCGGTCTTCTGCCGTCACACGCAGACGGGGCCGCAGACGGAGAGTTCCACCTTGCTGACTCAACCCTCGCACGACATGCCGAACAGCATCTGGGTCGACGTCGAGGATCTGTTCCAGTACGCCGCTTTCAACCCGCGCCCGAGCGGCATCCAGCGCATCGAGTACGAGCTGTGCCGGGCGCTGGTCAGCCTGCCGGAAACCCGCCAGCGGGTCCGCTTCGTGCGCCACGCGAATGCCTCGAACTCGTTCTACGCGGTGAGCTACCACCAGATCGAGACCCTCTACGATGGGCTGGTCCGCGCCCAGCCGCAGGCCGCCCCCCGCCCGGCCGGGCCGCCGCCGGTCCCCGAGCCGCTGCCCGAAGGCGCGTTCGAACGCAGCCGGCTGCGGCGCATCGCCTACCGCATCCCGCCCGGGCTGCGCACGCCGATGGTGTCCTTCTACAAGGCCGAGCGCGAAGCGGGCACGGCGCTGCGCCAGATCGGCCGCGAACTGGCCTGGGGCCTGGCCGCCCGCCTGCAGGCGCAGCGCCGCCCGGCGACCAGGCCCGACGCAGGCGGGGTGCCGGCCGAGCCGCCGGCGGGTGCCGAGCCCGGCGGGCGCGACACGGCCGCCCTCATCCCCGCCGGCCGCGACACCCTCGACCACGACAATTTCGACCGCGACTGCCGCCCGGGTGACCTCCTGCTGGTGCTCGGCTCGCCCTGGTTCCACCCGTTCTATGCCGACATGATCGCCAAGGCGCAGCGCCAGCGCGGCGTGCGCTTCGCGCTGCTGGTCTATGACCTCATCCCGCTGCGCCGGCCGGAATGGTGCGACCACAACCTGGCGCTGCGCTTCCGCGAATGGACCGGCAAGGTGTTCCCGCTGGTCGATAATTTCCTGACCATCTCGCGGGCCAGCGCGCAGGACATCACGCACCTGGCCCGCAAGGGCGGCTACACGCTGCGTGCCGAGCCGCAGCCGATCCCGATCGGCACCGGCTTCTCCGCGCTCGGCGGCGAGGCGGACGAGACCGCGACGCTGCGCCCCGAACGGCTGCCCGAGCCGGGCAGCTACGTGCTGATCGTGTCGACCATCGAGGCGCGCAAGAACCACATCCTGCTGTTCCGGATCTGGCGCCGCCTGCTGGAGGAGATGCCGCCCGGGCAGGTGCCGACACTGGTCTTCGCCGGGCGCGTCGGCTGGCTGGTCAGCGACCTGATGCAGCAGTTGCGCAACGCCGACTTCCTCGACGGCAAGATCCAGCTGATCAAGGACCCGACCGACCTCGACCTGCGCCACCTCTACTCGGGCTGCCGCTTCACGCTGTTCCCCTCGCTCTACGAAGGGTGGGGCCTGCCGGTCACCGAGAGCCTGTCGTTCGGCAAGCCGTGCGTGATCTCGCGCTCCACCTCGCTGCCGGAGGCAGGCGGGACGCTGGCGCGCTATTTCGACCCGGAGGATGGCAACGAGGCCTACGCGGTGATCCGCGACCTGATCGAACACCCCGAACAGGTGGCGGCCTGGACGGAACGGGTGCGGCGCGAGTTCCGGCCGGTGAGCTGGGAGGAGTCCGCCCGCGGCATGCTCGATGTGCTGGGCATCCACCCCGCGCGCGCGGCCGACGCGCCGGTGCTGGCCCACCCGGCCTGACGCGCCGGTTGCGAAAGGCGGGCGTCGCGGTTCCGGCCGGACTGCCGGACGTCAGCCGGCCAGATGCGCCCGGCGGGGCGTGAACAGGCTGCTCGCCGAACGCAGCACCTGAACCCTGTAGCGCATGTTCAGCGCCGGGGTATGCGAATGGAAGTCGCCGATCGCAGCCAGCAGGTTGCCGTGCGTCTCGCGCAGATAGGTGCGCAGGATCGCGCCGCCGGCCGCGATATTGTAACACGCATCGTCGCGCAGCCGCTGGTAGACAACCGCCGGCTGCTCGCGGGTGAAGCGGGCGATCGGCAGCAGCCAGCGCGTATTGATCTGCATCACCCCCAGATCTACCGTCCGGTCCGAATTGTGATGCACCAGGCCCGGCCGTCCTCCCTCGACGCCCTGGATCGCGGGCAACACCCGCGGCGGCAGATGATAGAACGAGGCGACCAGCCCCATGCAGGCCACGAACGGTACCACGCCCGACCCCTCCCTGCCGCTTCATCCTCAAGGGCGCTGAACCGCTAGCCGATGTCCGATCCTTTGTCGAACGACCCCGCGCGCGAAACGCACGACCGCTTGCCGGCAGATGGCGGCTTCACGCTCATCGAGCTGCTGGTGGTGATCGCCATCCTCGGTCTGCTGATCAGCTTCGTGGCCCCCGCGGTGCTGCGCCAGCTCGGCGGCGCCAAGACCTCCATCGCGCGGGAGTCGATCGAGCGCATGGGCTCGATCCTCGACACCTACAAGCTCGATGTCGGCAGCTACCCGTCCGGCGAGGACGGGCTGCAGGCGCTGATCACCAAGCCGTCGGGCGTCGACAACTGGAACGGCCCGTACATCAAGGGCAGCACGGCGCCGACCGATCCGTGGAACCATCCCTACATCTACCGCAACCCCTCGACGCGCGACGGGCACGATTACGATCTCTGCTCGCCCGGCCCGAACGACAGCCAGAGCGGCAACGGCGAGATCTGCAACAAGTAGGGTCCAGGGCTTGGACGAGATCGCGAGGCTCAACCGCGACGGCTGGGACCGGCGTGTCGCCGAGAGCGACGCCTGGACGCGCCCGGTGCCGCCGGAGACGGTGGCCCGCGCGCGGCAGGGCGAGTGGAGCCTGCTGCTCACCCGCAACCGCCCGGTGCCGCGCGACTGGCTCGGCGAGGTCGCCGGGCGCGACGTCCTGTGTCTCGCCTCCGGCGGCGGCCAGCAGGGCCCGGTGCTGGCCGCCGCCGGCGCCCGGGTGAGCGTGCTCGACGCCTCGCCCGCGCAGCTCGCCCAAGACAGGATGGTGGCCGAGCGCGAAGGGCTCGACCTCGTCACCCGCGAAGGGCTGATGCAGGACCTGTCGTGTTTCGCGGACGCGAGCTTCGACCTGGTCTTCAATCCCGCGTCGAACTGCTTCACGCCCGATCTCGCTCCGGTCTGGCGTGAGTGCTTCCGCGTGCTGCGCCCGGGCGGCGCGCTGCTCGCCGGCTTCATGAACCCGGACGTCTACGTCTTCGACCCCTGGGCCCAGGACCGTGGCGAGCTCCTCGTGCGGTTCGCGCTGCCCTATGCCGACACCACCCACCTGCCGCCCGACGAGCTCAGCCGCCTCGTCGCGCGCGACCACGTGGTCGAGTTCAGCCATACGCTCGAGACCCAGATCGGCGGCCAACTCGCGGCGGGCTTCCTGATCGGCGGCTTCTTCGAGGACCGCGACCTCGGCACGCCCGACACCGGCCGGTCGCGCTACATGCCCACCTTGTTCGCCACCCGCGCCCTCAAGCCGGAAGCCTGAGCCGCCAGATCTCGCCACGCGCGGGACGCCCGAACGCCTCGTGGGCCGCGCCTGACTCCCAGCGCGAGGCCATGGCGGGCATAGCGCCGCCGCGCCGAGCACTGAACGAGTCGAACGACCCCGCGGCGAAACGCACGACCGCTTGCCGGCAGATGGCGGCTTCACGCTCATGGAGCTGCTGGTGGTGATCGCCACCCTCGGGCTGCTGATCAGCTTCGTGGCCCCCGCGGTGCTGCGCCACTCGGCGGCGCCAGGACCTCCATCGTGCGGGAGCCGATCGAGCGCGTCGGCTCGATCCTCGACACCTACAAATGGGCACGATCACGACCTCTGCTCCCCCGGCCCGGTGCGACGCGCGCCCCGCACGCTGCGGCCCGCCACGCTCACCAGCAGGCCGAGCCCGACCCAGAGCAGCCACAGCAGTCCCAGCCGGAGCGGCAGGGTGCGCAGCAGCAGGCCCACGGTGGCAAGCTGCGAGGCGATGGCGGCGGCGCACACCGCCAGCAGGGCGCCGCGAGGGATGGCCAGCGGCGAGTGCGCGTAATGCCCGGGCTCGGCGCGGGCATAGAGCGGCGCGCACAGCACCGACAGGATCGCCGACCCGCTCGCCCCCAGCCCGCCGATGCGCAGGAGGTCGGCCACCCCGAAGCCGGCGAGCAGCGGTGCCGCGCCGATCGCGCCCAGCAGGCAGAGCGGGAACACCGGCGCGCCGCGCCGGTTCGGCCGGGCCAGGGCGCGCGGCAGCCACCCGTCGCGGCACACCATCAGGATGCTGCGGCTGCCCCAGAGCAGGTGGGTGTTCATGATGCCGAGCATGCTGACGATGCGGTGCCGAGCGCAAACGCGGCAGCCCCCCATCCGCCCATCACGCGGTACGCCACCTGGTCCAGCGAGGGTGCCGCCGGCAGGCCGGGCACGCAGGCCGCGACGACCGCGGCCACCATGTAGAGCCCGGCCGCGGCCAACGTCGCCCCCAGGATGGCCACCGGCACGTCGCGCGCCGGGCGCTTCATCTCGCCGGCGAGCTCCGACACCAGGGTCGCGCCGCTGATCGGGTAGGTGAGGAGGGCTGCGGCCGATAACAGCCCGCTCCAGCCATGCGGCAGCAGCGCCAGCAGGCGGTGCGGATCGATGCGCGTCAGCCCGGCGGCACCCAGCGCCAGCAGCGCGCCCACCACCAGCGCCATGACCAGGATGTTGGCTCGTCCGGACACCTGCGTGCCCAGCAGGTTGAGCCCGAGCACCACCGCCAGCGCCCCGAGCCCGCCGGCCCGCGCCGGGATCGCCGGCCACAAGGCGTGCAGCGTGGCGCCGAAGGTGGCGGCGTAGGCGGCCAGCGCCACATGGGTGCCGAGCACCATCCAGAAGCCGAGGAACCCGGCACAGGGATGGATGAAACAGGCGGGCCAGGCATAAAGCGCGCCGGACATCGGCCGGGCGGCGCCGAGCACGGCGTAGGGCATGCTGACCAGCAGCACCACCACGCAGGCCAGCGCGTAGGCGAGCGACGCGCCGGCCCCGGTCAGCGCCACGGCCGTGCCGGTCAGCACGATCACCCCGCCGCCGATCACCTGCTTCAACGCGACCGAGAAGGCGATGGGCAGGCCGATCGGTCCGGGGCCGACCGAGCCCGCGGCCGGGCCCGGCTGCGCCGTCACGAGGCCGAGGCCAGCCGCTCGTCCATCATCCGCTGTTCCCAGCGCAGGGAGGAGGCGATGATCTGGTCGAGGCCGGTGCGTCGCGGCGCCCAGCCCAGCACCTCGCGGATGCGCTCGGCGCGTGCCACCAGCACCGGGATGTCGCCCGGGCGGCGCGGCGCGGGACGCACCGGCAGGGTCCAGCCGGTCTGCGCTTCCACCGCCTGGATCACCGCCTGCACCGAATGGCCGGTGCCATAGCCGCAGTTCAGCGTCACCGAGGCACCGCCGCCTTGCAGGTAGCGCAACGCCAGGACATGGGCGTCGGCGAGGTCGGACACGTGGATGAAGTCGCGCACGCAGGTGCCGTCGGGGGTTGCGTAGTCGTTGCCGAACACGCTGAGCGACGGGCGCTGGCCGGTCGCCACTTCGCAGGCCACCTTGATCAGGTGCGTCGCACCCGGCGTGCGCTGGCCGATGCGTCCCTGCATGTCGGTGCCGGCGACGTTGAAGTAGCGCAGCACCGCCACCGACAGCCCGTGCGCACCGGCCAGGTCGCCCAGCATGCGCTCGGCGGCGAGCTTGCTGGCGCCGTAGGGGGTGCTGGGCGAAAGCTCGGCCTGTTCATCGACCATCCAGCCGCTGGACGGGCCGTAGACCGCGGCGGTGGAGGAGAACACCATCCGGCGCACCCCGGCCGACACGCAGCTTTCGGCCAGCGCCAGGGTGTTGGACACGTTGTTGCGCCAATAACGGATCGGGTGGGCGAGGGATTCGGCGACGATCAGCGAGCCGGCGAAATGCATCACCGCGCCGATGCCGAACCGCCGCAGCGTGTCGCGCACCAGCGCGTCGTCGCCCGTGCTGCCCTGCACGAACGGCACGCCGGGCGGGATGGCGGCGCGCAGCCCGGTGGACAGGTCGTCGAGCACCACCACCGGCACGCCGGCTTCGCGCAAGGCCAGTGCCGCGTGGCTGCCGATATAGCCCGCACCCCCGGTCACCAGGACGGGGCTGTCGTTGGTCATGAGTGTGATGCCTGAAGGGAGCGAGGCCGGATGGCGGGTGGCAGGTCGGCCGGGCGCGCGCACAGGAAGCGTTCGGTGCCGTGCAGTTCGGCCAACCTGCGGGCGAGCCCGTCGCGGCCGCCGAACTGGAAGCCGAGCTGGCTGCGGTAGGAGGCACAGGCCGCGCCCTTGGGCTCGGGCGGCACCTCCACGTCGAGCGTCGAGGCACCCTGCAGCGCGCGGGCGAGCGGGGGCCGGTCCGCGTCGCGCAGCACGTAGGGAAAGTCGCGCCACCACAGCACCGGCGGCAACGAGGTGCGTGCCAGCAGGCTGCGCGCGGTCTGCACGTGGTCCACATGGCCACCGATGGCCTGCGGAGCCAGCAGCAGGTCGGGTGCGACGTCGTCGAGCAGCGTTCCGATGGCCAGGGACAGCTCGGCCGGTGCCGGGTCGGTGGCGAGAAGCGGGCCGAACAGGGCTGCGGCCGAGTTGTAGCCACGGTGCGGGGCTTCGGCGAGCGGCATCCAGCGCGGGGTCGCGCCGAGCAGCGCGCAGGCCCGGTCGTCCTCCACGCGGCGCAGCGCCATGTAGTCGGTGCCGGCGTCGAGCCCCTTGTCGAGCTGGCAGGCCAGCGCGAAGCCAGCCGGGCTGGGCACGGAGCGGGTGAACAAGGTGGCGACCACCACCTGCCAGCCGGCCGCCGACAACAGCGCCAGCGTGCCGCCGCAGGAGAACACGGCGTCGTCCAGGTGCGGCGACAGGGCGAGCGCGATGCGGGTCACAGCAGGTGCGGCGCGTCGCGGTAGCGGCAGGGCGATCGCGGCAACATCGGATCGAAACCATCGGGCGGCGGCGTGCCCAGGACGCCGGCATAGACCTGCATGATCTGCCGGCCGACCGGCTCCCAGCCATAGGTGGCGCGGCATTCGGCCAAGGCCGCCTGCGCCAGGCGGCGGCGCAGCGCCGGGTCGCCGATCATCCGGCGCAGCGCGGCGGCCAGCGCAGGCACGTCGCCCGGCTGCACCAGCAGGCCGTTCTCGCCGTCGCGCAGACAGTCCATGACGCCGACCGCATGGCAGGACACGATCGGCAGGCCGCTGGCCATGGCCTCGAGCACGGTGTTGGAGAACCCTTCCATGTAGGTGGGCGACACGAACACGTCCTGTTCGTGATAGGCGGCAGGCGCCCGGTCGTACTCGGCAGCACCGGTGAACCGCACCGCCTGCGACAGGCCGCGCTCGGCCACCAGCGCGCGGCTCGCATCCAGGTCCGGACCGATGCCGGAGATGGTGGCGGCGAACCGCACGGCCTCGTCGCGGAGCCTCGCCAATGCCTCGATGAAATCGAGCGCCCCTTTGCGACGGTCGACACGGCCATGGTACAGCAGCCGCACCGGATCGGCGGCCCGGCCCAGCCCGTCGGCCGCCTCCCGGCCCGGTTCGGGCTTGAAGCGGCCCACATCCACGGCACCCGGCACGATGGTGAAGCGCGAGCGCGCCACGCCGAGCCGGTCCACCACCTCGCCGGCAAAGCTTTCGCAGCCGATCAGCACCGCGTTGGCCTGCTCGATCACGCGCACCATGGCCAGCCGGTGCATCTCGCAGCACGAGCCGACCCAGTGCCCGTCGCCACCCTGGATGGAGACCACGCAGGGCAGGCCGAGTTCACGCGCAGCCAGCAGCACGCTCCAACCGTTGGGATAGCCATACTGCGCATGCAGCAGGTCGAACGGCTGGCGCGCGTGCTCGGCGCGGATCACCTCGCGCATGTCGTCGATGTCGCGCTCGAAATCGCCGCCTGCTTCCTCGCCGCACGAGCGGCGCCCGATCACCCGCACGCCGGGAACCGGCGGCGGCGGCCCGCCGCCATAGATGCGCGTGCCGGCCTCGTCGGCGCGATACTGGCTCACCATGGTCACGTCGTGGCCCGCAGCCACCAGCTCGTGCAGCAGGTTGGCCGCATACACGCTCATGCCGCTGACTGCCGGGAAGTAGCGGCGCGAGCAGAACAGGATCCTCATGCGGCGGCGCGGGTCTTGCGACAGTTCCGCAGCCATTGCAGCGCGCACGGCACCATCACGTCGGCGCGCCCGCTGTCGGACGACAGTTCCACGCAGACCAGGCGGCGGAAGCCGATCTGTTCCAGCGCGTCCAGGCAGCCGGCGATGTTCATGTCGCCCTCGCCGAAGGCGAGGTGCTGGTGCACACCACGCTTCATGTCTTCCAGCGAAACATTGCCGAGATGGTCTGCGAACTCGCGGATCGCCTGTTCCGGCTCGCGTTCTTGTGTCACCATGACGTGGCCGAGATCGAGCGCCAGCTCGAGCGACGGGAAACGCTGCTGGAGGGCTGCGTACTCGTCGACCGTGTGCACCACCACGTCGGATTCCGGCTCGGGCTCCATCGCCGCCGGCACGCCGACGCGCTCGGCGTGGGCGAGCACCTGCTCCACGCCGGCATCGAGCCAGCGCTGGGCGTGGGCCAGCGGCACGCCGGGCTTGCGGGCACCTGCCCAGAACGACATCACTTCCGCCCCGAGCATCGCGCCGATGTCGAGGCAGCGACGCAGGAACGACAGTCGCAGCGCGCGCCCGTCCTCGCCGGGGCTCACCAGGGTCGGCTGGTGGCGGTCGCGCGGGTCGAGCACGAAACGCGCTCCACTTTCGATGGTGACGCCGAGCCGCAACGCAGCCAGGGTGCGGGCCAGCGCTTCCGTGCGCCGTTCCCAGCCGTCGCGCATAGGGTCGAGCACGTGGTGGTCGAGCGTGAGGCCCACGCCGTCATAGCCGCTGTCGGCGATCAGGCTTATGGCGTCCTCCATGCGGTGATGCACGGTGCCGTTGGTGTTGTAGGCATAGCGAAGGGTCACGACGCAGTCTCCATCGTTCGCGGATCGGCGCCGGCGCCAGCGCCACGTCGGCGCCGGGCCAGCTGCGCCGAAAAGCAGCCGGGTTCGCGGTAGAGCGGGTAGAGCTGGCCCACGATCCGCTGGATGCGGGCCAGGTCGAGCCAGGCCGGCCCGCCGGCGCGCGCCTCGTCCTCCGGCCGCAGCAGCACGCGACGCGCGCCGGCAGCCGGGCGGTCGAGCAGCAGCGCGTCGCCGCGGGCACGCAGCCGTTCCACCCCGCGCCATCCGATGCGGCCATAGCTGAGCGTTTCGCATTCCAGTCCCGGCACCACGACCTTCACCGCGCGCACCGGACCGTCGGGCGGCGAGCAATCCACCACCACCGGTTCCATGCCCTGCTCGCCCAGCCGGGCAAGCAGCAGCTCCAGCCGCGCCGCCGCGGTGGCGACCGCGGCCGGCGGCGCATCGGGCAGGCTGGAGAACGCGACCGTGCTGGCCTGCGAGAACACGGTGGCGTCCAGCCGGCGGCGCAGTTCCGCCGCATCCTGGTCGAGCCATTCGACCATCGCGGCGAGCGCGCGCGGCTCCTCCTGGTCGAGCTGCACCGCGGCAAGCTGCCGCGCGACGTGGTCGGCCGGCATCACCCGGGCCAGCAGGTCCGGATCGCCATGCGTGCCGACCTTGCGGGCGCGCGAGCCGCAGAACTCGAGCAGCGCCTTGCGCAGAGCGCGGTTGCGGTCGGGATGCGCCGCCTCGCCGCAGGCGGTGACCTGCAACGGCGACACGGGCGTGCCGCGATCGTCGCCCACCACGTAAAGGTTGGTCAGGCCGAGCTCGGTGCTGGCCAGCTTGGCGGTGACCGCGATGCCGAGCGCGCGCAGCCGGTCGAGCAGACCGCGCACCGCCGGGTCGGCCACCGCGTCGAGCGCGATCACCACCCCCTGGTCGAGCGCGCGATAGCCGATCACGTTGCCGTCGCGCTGCAGCAGTTCCATGATGCCGTGGCCGATCGCGTGCGGCAGGTCGAGACCGGCGCCGAGCCCGTTGGTGATCGGCGTGATCAGGCGCGGGCCGGGCGGCAGGTCGCTGTCGTGCGAGGCCACCCACTGGTCCGGCACCAGCACCGGCTCGCCCGACGGCCAGCGCCGTCCCTGCACCCAGCGCAGCGCCGTGCCGCCGTCATAGCCGATGCCAGCCGGCAGGCAGAGCGTCAACGGATCGATGGCCGCACGTGGCCCGCGCGTGCGCACCAGCTCGTCAAAGGACGAGACCATCCCAGGGTTGTTCTCCACCCAGCGCGCGCAATGCACTTCCTCGCACAGCTCGCCGAGCGCTCCCACCTCGCCCACGACCGGCTCGAACCCGTAGCCATGGCCGGTGATCACCGGTTTGCCCGGCGACAGCAGGTTGGCCTGCACCACCGCGATGCCGGTCCGGTCCAGCGCCTGGAGCTGGACCAGCGAGATCTCGTCGCCGTCCGGCAGGGAGTCGCGAAAGGCTCGGGCGATGGTGGCGAGATCGGGGGTCATGCCGCACTCCGGCGCTTGAGCTCGTGCATCGGGATGTGGCGAACGCCGGGCGGCCCGTGCATGCCGTCCTCCAGCACCGCCACCGCCATGGCGGTGGTGATTCCGGCGCCGTATTCGAACGGCGTGCACACCGTATCGAAATCGAGCACGCCGATGACGTCGCGGTAGCGCGCGAGTTCGCCGGCGGTGAGCGGGATGTTCTTGTGGAAGGCCTTGTGCGACGACATCGCGACGTTGCCGCCCTGCTCGTCCTGGTCGATCTTGAAGGCATCGCCGCAGAACAGCGTGCGGCGTGCCGGATCGTGCAGCACCGCCTGGCCTTCGTAATGGCCGCCCACATGGTGCAGCGTCTGCCCGCACGGCAGGGCGAGCGCGTCGTCGAACGGCCAGCTCACGCGGAACGCCTTGGTCAGGCGCAGATCCTCGCGCTGGATGGCCAGGATCTCGGGCTGGAACGCGCGCTGCAGTTGCCACAGCGCGCCGTAGCCGTGCACATGGCTGGCGCTCAGCACGCGTATGCCGCCGAGCCGCTCGATCTCGGCCAGCATCGGCGGCGTGTAGTAGGGCGCCGCCTCGAATGCGACGTTGCCCTCGGGGTGGAGCAGCAGCCAGCCGGTGCCGTTCAGGCCGAAGCGCGGGCTGGTGTTGAACGCCACCATGTCGCGTCCGACACGGCGCCAGGATCCGTGCAGGCGCTGGGCCACGTCGGCCTCGGGCCGGAAATCCCAGCCATCCTCCGGCAGGTCGTTGCGCGTGTCGGTGCAGACCGGGCAGTCCGGCGGGCTTGCGAAGTAGTGCTGCCAGTGGCCGCAATGGGCGCAGGCGAAGTAGCTCAACGGCATGGCACGGCCTCCACGGGCGGCCGGCGGGCAAAGGCTGTGGCCGGCTGCAGCCGGGCGGCGGCCTCGTAGGCCTGGTGCAGCAGTTCCATGGTGTGCAGGTCGCGGACAGCGTCGAACCGGTCGCGGCCTTCGCCGTGCACCGCGCGGCCGAACGCCGCGATCTGGCGGGTGAACGGCGAGGTGTCGGCGTCGGGGATCTCCAGCGGACAGGCCTCGCCGGTGCGCGCGTCATGCAGCACCACCCGGCCGCCGGGCTCCTGGCCCATGGTGTCGTTTGCCACCAGCAGCCCGTCCGTGCCGAGAACCTCCAGGCGGCGGCGCGGCAGGGTTTCGGGATGGTTGTAGGCCACATGGAGCGAGACCAGCACGCCGCTTGCGGTGCGTCCGAGGATCATCGCCCCGTCATCGACCGCGTAGCCGTGCACCCGGTTCTGCACCGCGCCGGTCACCGCGCAGACCGGCTCGCCCAGCAGGAACTCGACGAGGTCGAGCCCGTGCGGGGCGAGATCCATCAGCGCGCCGCCACCGGCCGCCGCCGGGTCGGCGCGCCAGTTGGGGCTGCCGCCGGTGGCCGACCAGTCCGCACCGAGCCAGCAGGCATACACGATGCGCAGCGCGGTCACGGTGCCGAGCCGGCCGCCTGACACCGCCAGGCGCATCGCGTCGTGCGCCGGATGGTGCCGCTGGTCGAAGGCGGTGCCATAGAGCGTGCCGCTGGCCCGAGCCGCCCGGGCCATCGCCTGGGCTTCGGCCAGGCTTGCCGCCATCGGCTTCTCGCACAACACCGGCAGCCCCGACGCCAGCGCCTGCTCGACCGGCACGCGGTGCCGGTGGTTGGGGGTGGCCACGTAGACCGCGTCCACCGCCGGATCGGCCAGCAGGGAGGCCAGCGTGTCATGCACCGCCAGGCCATCGGCGCGCGCCGCCGCCCGTGCGGTCGGCGACGGGTCGAAGATCGCGGCGGGCTTGTGGCCGGCCGCGCGCATCGCGGGGCCGGAGAAGTCGCGCGCGACCCAGCCATAGCCCACGATGCCCCAGCCCAGCGGACGGGCAGCGTCGCGCATCACCAGCGCTCCGGCAGGTCGACCAGCTCGCGCCGGCGCACGGCCTCGGGCGGCGCCTCTGCCGCCGGCACCCGGTCCGGCAGGCTGGTCCGGTCGGGATAGGTGGCGCGCGGCCCGTACTCTGCGCCGTAGCGCTCGGACGGCCAGGCGATGCGCCGGTCCGGGCCGTAGAGCGGGTTGCGCCGCAGCGCGGTGGCGCCGCGCGACAGCCCCAGCCGCCCTGCCACTGGCCGCGCCGGCCCCGCGCCCTCGACGAGGGCAAAGGCCTCGACCGAGCGGAGCGCGTCGGGCGGGGCCGGGCGCGGCGCGCGGCCGTCGACCAGGGCGCGGGTCAGTTCGGCATCGTCGTAGAGCACCGCGTCCGGCGCCAGCGCCACCAGTTCGTCCACGCTCATCGCCGCACCGGCCGACAGGTTGGGCCAGTCGCGGTTGTGGATATGCCCGACCAGCAGGGTGCCGCCCGCGGCCAGCGCCCGCAGCCGGTCGAGGATCCGGCGCTTGGGCTCGAGGAAGTAGAAGGCGTCGTGGCAGGCCACCAGGTCGAAGCTCGTCGCGGCCAGCGGCCAGGGTGCCCCGGCATCGAAGCAGAGCAACGTGGCCTCCGGCACCACCCAATGGCGTGCCACCCACAGCTTGGCGAACACCACGTCCGCGCCGGTGACCGCCACCCCCTGCTGGTGCAGTGCGCGCAGGTGATGGCCGATGCCGCAGGCCAGCTCGAAGCCGCTCGCCGGCGCGGCCCAGTGCGCTTCCGCCAGCGCCAGCCCGGCCAGAAAGGTTGGATCGGTCCAGCGGTGGGCGAAATAATCGCCCACCCTGCCCCAGCACAGCAGGTCGAAAGCCTCGCGCAACGTGGTGCGGTCGCGGTCGCGCACCAGGCGGCGCAGCCCGTCGGGCGCGGCCACCGGCCCGTGCCACCAATCGTCCTGGTCGGCGAGCAGCAGCGCGGTCGCGTCCGCCGCCTGTCCCGCGTCGAGCAGCGCCAGCGCCGCGTCGGTCAGCGCGTCGCGGTTGGTGCGCAGATAGGCGATGCCATCGATCACCGGCCAGCGGCGTGCGCCGGAGGCCAGGGAATGCGGCGTGTCGGCCAGGAGCGGCGCGCCAGTGGCAGGGCAGGTCAGCCCGCTCACGGCCACAGCCCGGCCTGGCGCAGCAGCGCGTCCTGGAACGGCTTGACCGGCCCGTCATGCACCAGCGCCATGTCGCCGAGCACGAAGCGGAGATCCAGCCGCCCGGGACGGAGATGCTGGTCGATCTGCCAGACCCGGTCGAGCGTGTCGGCGGCATGGAAGGCGCGCCCGTCCGGCGTTGCGGCATCCGGCAGGATCGCGCGCGCGGCGCGCACCGCCCCGGCCAGGGACGGCTCCAGTTCGGCCAGCGCCCGCCCGGTGGCCCGCCGCATCACCGGCTCCAGATGCTCGCCGAGCAGCATCTCGCCGGTGAAGCCGCTGTCCGGCAGGAACGCGTTGTGCAGGTGGTGGGCGAGGCCGGCGAGCCAGACGCGCTCCGGATCGGCGCCGAAGGAGCCCGACAGCACGGCGCCGTAGAGGGCCACCATCAGACAATGCTCGGCATGGTTTTCTGGCGGCTCCAGCATTACCCGCGCCTTGCCCGGACAGGTAATCCCGGCGCGCGGCTGGCGGGCGAGCAGGAGTGCGAACGGCGGCGGCGGCGCAGCCGGAGCGGCGGCGAAACGCTCGAAGGCGTCAGGGGAGACGGCGATCTCCGGCATGGCGGCAGCCGAGGCCCGCAGGATGTCGAGCGCTGCCGCGCGCTCAAGCCCGAGATCCAGCAGGGCCATCAGGTCGAGGTCGCCCAGCCGGGTGGCCGCCGCCGCAGCGACCAGGCAGCCTTGCGCCACCGCCGCGGGCGCCATGCCGGCGGCGAGATGCGCCCAGGCACGGAGGAACAGCCGTTCGGCGATGCTGCCAGCCTGAGCTGCGGAGCGGATCCGCTTGAGCTCGCCTGCTTCGCGCAGGCGGTCGAGCAAGGAGGCCGGAAGGGCCGGGACCGTGGCGGTCACGGCGTCGGGAGCAGTGTCATACACCCAGTGCCGAACGAGGATGTTCCCGATCAGTTCCGCGCGACAAGTCCAGCTTTCGAGACGCACGCTGACAAGTCCAGGAGCCAGGTCTCGCCCTGCACCGGCACCCCGAAGGCCTCGTGGCACTCCTCGCTTTTCAACACGAATCCGTGACGGGCGTAGAGCCGGCGTGCGGCCTCCAGCACGGTGTGGGTCCACAAGGTGACCGAACGGTAGCCCGCCTGCCGCGCGAACGCGGTGCAGCATCCGACCAGCCGGTCGCCTATGCCCTGGCCGCGGGCGAGCGGCTCGACGTAGAGCAGCCTGAGCCGCGCTTGGCCGCCGCCCTCGTCGGTGAGCAGCACCGAGCCCAGCATCAGCCCGTCGGCGTCCGCGATCCAGCCGGCATCGCGGCCGGGCTTGAAGTCGCGCAGGAAGCGCGCGGCGGTCTCCGTCACCAGCGTCTCGAGCGCGTGTCCCCAGCCGTGGCTCTCGGCGTAAAGCACCGATTGCCGGGCGGCGAGCCGGGCGAGATCGCCGGTGGCCACCGGCCGCAACGCGACCGGTCCGGGCAGCCCGCCGCCGAGCAGCGCTCGTGAAGCGGCCAGCGCCGCGCGCAACTCCGCCCGATCGGACGGGCCCAGGCGGTCCACCATGCCTGCCACCGCCGCGTGCTGGCGCCGGTCGAGCCGGCGATACACGCGCTGGCCCTCGGCGGTGAGCGCGATGTGCAAGGCTCGCCGGTCGCCGGCCACGGCCTGGCGGACGATCCAGCCCTTCTCCTGAAGCGCACGCAGCATCCGGCTGAGCTGGCCGGGATCGAGCCCGAGGGCTTCGCGCAGCCCGCTCGCGGTGGTGGCGCCGCCCACGGTAGCAGCCGCGGGGCGGTCACCGCCCGGCTGCTCCTGTTGGGCGATCTCGAACAGGAGGCGGGCTTCGCCGAGTGTCGCACCCACGCCGAGGAAGTCGGCGGCCAGCGCGCCCATGCGTCGGGTATAGAACCGGCTGAACCGCCGGACGGAAGCCACGAGCTCGTCCAAGGCCGGCAGCGGGACGGCAGATCGTTGACTTTGTCAATAAACCCTGTGAGCGGGCGTCACATCTGCCACAGCCAGCAGCCGAACAGCGCCGCCGCCAGGCCCGGGCCGAACGGCACCCGCGTGCCCGCGGTTGGCATCCTGCCCCGCGCAGCGCCGACGGCCAGCAACCCGGCCAGCGTGGCCAGGGCGGCGACCAGCACCATGGTCGGCAAACCCCCCGTGCCCAGCCAGGCGCCACCGGCGGCCAGCAGCTTGGCGTCGCCCGCACCGAGCCCGTCCACGCCCCGCCCGTGGCGATAGCACCAGGCCAGGCCGGCAAAGAACAACCAGCCGAGCAGGGACGCGGCGGCGTGGTCGCCCAGGGCGGCCGGGGCCAGCAGACCGGTCACCCCGAGCCCTGCGAGCAGCAGCGGCAGGGTGAGGCCGTCGGGAAGCCGCAAGCATTGCCAGTCGGTCGCGGCCAGCACCAGGCAGCACCAGCCGAGCCCGCACCCTGCCCACAGGGCCGCCGCTTCCGGCGGCCGGGCGAGCAACACCAGCCCGACCACGGCGAGGCTGGCCGCTTCCATCAGGGGGTGGAAGAGCGCAATCGGCGCGCGGCAGCCGGCACAGCGGCCACGCAGCACCGCGAAGCTCAACAACGGCACCAGTTCAGCCGGCGACAGCCGCCGGCCGCAGGTCTCGCAGGCGGAGCGCGCGCGGATCCAGGGCTGCCCGGCCGGCAGCCGGCGGACCAGCACGCCGCCGAAGCTGCCGACCAGTGGCGCCAGCAAGGCGGCGAGCAGGGCGCTGCTCACCAGGGCCGACGCCGGACGCGGTGGATTCCTGCAATCATCATGCGCAGGACGCTTGCACTGGGGCCGGCCCGGCGGCAATCGTCGCCGGGCATGAGGCAGGATCCATGAGCCAGACCGGTACCGAGAGCCCTGGCCGCGACCGGATCCGGCCGGACGAGGTGCCCTCCGACCCGATGGAGCGGCTGGCCCGCCTGCTGCTGGCGGAAGGCCAGTGCGACGCCCGCACCCTGGATCGCGGCCGACGCGTGGCCGACGAAAGCGGCACCCGGCTGGATACCGTGCTGCTGCAACTCGGGCTGGTTTCCGAGCGCGGCCTGGCCGAGGCCTATGCCGGCCTGCTCGGCATCCCGGTGGCCCATCCGGAACGCTACCCGGCCGAGCCTGTGGCCACCGACCGGCTCAGCCCGCGCTTCCTGCGCGACGTGCGCGCCGTGCCACTGGAGATCGCGCCGGACGGCGCCCTGGTGGTGGCCGCGGCCGACCCGCTCGACCCGTTCGGCGCCGGCGCCATCGCCGCCGCCACCGGCCGCCCGGTGCGGCTGGAAGCGGCGATCCCCATCGAACTGGAAGCGGCGTTCGAGCGGCTGTATCCGGCCGGCGAGGCAGGCCCGGACGCCTCGGACGACGGCGACGACGTGCCGCTGGAGGAGGATGCCGAGCGGCTCAAGGATCTGGCCAGCGAGGCGCCGGTGATCCGGCTGGTCAACGGCATCATCGCCCGCGCCGTCGAGACGCAGGCCTCCGACATCCATATCGAGCCGTTCGAGGACCGGCTGCGGGTGCGCTACCGCCATGACGGCGTGCTGGCGGAAATGGACAGTCCACCCGCCCGGCTGATCCCGGCGATCATCTCGCGCGTCAAGATCATGGCGCGGCTGGACATCGCCGAGCGCCGCCTGCCGCAGGACGGCCGCATCAAGCTCGCGGTGCGCGGCCAGGAGATCGATTTCCGCGTCTCCACCATCCCGTCGCTGCACGGCGAGACGGTGGTGCTGCGCGTGCTGGACCGCTCGGCCGTGACCTTCGACTACGGCAAGCTGGGCCTGGCGCCGGCCGTGGTGAAGCAGCTCGGCGAGCGGCTGGAACTGCCCAACGGCATCGTGCTGGTCACCGGCCCGACCGGCTCGGGCAAGACCACCACGCTCTACACCGGCCTGCTCGGGCTGAACGCCGTCACCCGCAAGGTGGTCACGGTGGAAGACCCGATCGAGTACCAGCTGCGCGGCATCAACCAGATCCAGATCAAGCCGCAGATCGGGCTCACCTTCGCCTCCCTGCTGCGCTCCATCCTGCGCCAGGACCCGGACGTGATCATGGTGGGCGAGATCCGCGACCTGGAAACCGCGCAGATCGCCGTGCAGGCAGCACTGACCGGCCACCTGGTGCTGTCCACCCTGCACACCAACTCGGCCGCCGCCGCCATCACCCGGCTGCGCGACATGGGGGTGGAGGACTACCTGCTCACCGCCGTGCTGCGCGGCGTGCTGGCCCAGCGCCTGGTGCGCCGGCTGTGCGCCGACTGCCGCCGCCCGTTCGAGGCGCCGCCCGAGCTGGTCGCGCGCTTCGGCCTCGATCGCCGCACGCAGGACCGCCCGATCATCCTGCACCATGCCGCCGGCTGCCCGGCCTGCCGGCAGACCGGCTACCGCGGCCGGCAGGCGATCGCCGAGTTCCTGGTCCCCGACGCGGCCATCGAGCGGCTGATCTTCGCCCGTACCGACCATCCGAGCATCGAGCGCGCCGCGGTGGAGGCCGGCATGGTCACCCTGTTCGACGCCGGCATCGAAGCGGCCCTGGCTGGCACCACCACGCTGGAGGAGGTCGCCCGCTCGATCCGGGCCGAAAGCTGAGCATGCGGAAAGCAGGCATGCCGGCTGGGCAGGACAGCGCCGGTGGCTAGCTGGCGCTTCACCGCCGTGGGCCCGACCGGCGCGCTGGTGCGCGGGATCACCGAGGCGGACAGCGAGGCGGACGCGGTCGACAAGATCCGCCGCGCCGGCAACATCCCGATGCGCGCCGAGCCGGCGCGCGCGGGCCGGCTGCTCGGCCGGCTGGGTGGGCTCGAGCTGGGCCGGCGCGGGCTGAAACGCGCGGAGGTGACGCATTTCACCCGCGAGCTTTCGGTGATGCTCGGCGCCGGTCAGGACCTCGACCGCGCCCTGCGCTTCCTCGACGAGACCGCCCCCAGCCCGCGGGTGCGCGGCGTGGTGCGGTCGTTGCGCGACCAGGTGCGCGACGGCGCCACCCTGCACGCGGCGCTGGCGCGCCATCCCGAAAGCTTCCCGCGGCTCTACGCAGGGCTGGTGCGGGCCGCCGAGGCAGGCGGCAACCTTGCCGGCACGCTCGACCGCATCGCGGGGCTGATGGAGCGCGAGCGGGCGCTGGCCGCAACACTGCAATCGGCCATGATCTACCCCGCCATGCTCGCTCTGGCGGCGGTCGGCGCCATCGTGCTGCTGCTCACCGAGGTGCTGCCGCAATTCACCCCGCTGTTCGAGCAGAACGGCGCCGCACTGCCAGCCTCGACCCAGTTCCTGGTGGATATGGGTGCCCTCATCAGCGGCTACGGGGTCTGGATGCTGGCGGGCTTCGTCGTGCTCGGCGTGGGCGCGCGCCAGATCACCCGCCGCGAGGCGGTGCGCGCACGCCTCGACCGGCTGGCGCTGCGCCTGCCGGTGGCGGGCGGCCTGGCGGCGGAAGTGCTCGCCGCACGCTTCACCCGCACGCTCGGCACCCTGCTGCTCAACGGCGTGCCGCTGATCGCCGCCCTGGCCATCGTGCGCGACGTGATCGGCAACCGGGCCTGCCTCGGCGCCGTCGAGCGCGCCACCGACAGCGCCAAGCGCGGCGCCGGGCTGTCGCGCTCGCTCGGCGAGAGCGCCGTCTTCCCGCCGCGCATGATCCACCTGCTGCGCCTGGGCGAGGAGACCGCACAGCTCGGCCCGATGGCGCTGCGCGCGGCCGAGATCCACGAGGAGAACACCCGCATCCGGGCGCAGCGGCTGGTGGCCCTGCTGGTACCGGTCATCACCATCATCATGGGTGCGGCGGTCGCCGGCATCGTGTCCTCCCTGCTGCTGGCGATGCTGAGCCTGAATAACCTTGCCCAATAGCCAGGCCGGCACGGACGGGGGCTTCACCCTGATCGAGATGATGGTGGTCGTGGCGGTGCTCGGCCTCGCGCTCACCATCCTGATCGACCGCGCGCCACGCCGCTCGCCGACGCTGGATCTGCGCATGGCGGCCACCACGCTCGCCGGCGCCCTGCGTCATGCCCGCGGCGTCGCGATCGCCGGCGACCGCACGGTGGCGGTGAGCACCGGCGACGCACGCGCCGCCCTCGCCGCCCTGTCCGGGCGCCATGAAGGGGACGCGCCGCTCGACATCGCCCTGCACACCCCGCCCGGCAACCCGAACACCGAGGGGGTGCTGCGCTTCACGCCGGATGGCGGCGCCAGCGGCGGCCGCTTCGTGCTGCGCGAAGGCGCCTCATCGGTCGAGGTCGGCGTCGACTGGCCGAGCGGGCGGATCAGCCAGGGCGAGGTCCGCTGCTGCGATGCGCCCTGAGCAGTCTGCCGCGGACCGGGGCGCCGCCTCGGGTGGGAACGCCGCGCCTCAGGACCCTGGGCGCGAGGCAGGCTTCACCCTGCTCGAGATCGTCGTGGCGCTGATCATCGCCAGCCTCGCGCTCGGCGTCCTGGTCCGCGGCGGCATCGAGGGGCTGCGCGCCGTGCGCCTCGCGCAGCGCTACGACCAGGCGGTGAGCCGGGCGCGCTCGCACCTGGCAACCGTCGGGCGCGGGGTTGCGGTCCGCAGCCTGCATCAGGAGGGCGATGACGGCGGCGGCTTCACCTGGCAGATCACCATCCGCCCGGTGGGTGTCGCGACCCTCGGCGGCGGGGCTGCCGATGCGCTGCATCCGATGCGCGAAACCCTGTTCGAGGTCGAGGCGAGCGAAAGCTGGCAGGGTCCGGCAGGTGCGCGCGGCGTCACGCTGCGCACGCGCCGCACGGCGGTGACCCCGGCCGGAGCGTCATGAGCAGCGCGTCATGAGCAGCGTCATCAGCCCTGGGCCGGAGCCGCGACCGGGGGGGCGGGAGGCGGGCTTCACCCTGCTCGAGATCCTGGTCGCCCTGGTGGTGCTGGGCGTGCTGCTGGTCACCCTGTCGCAAGGCACCCGCTTCGGCTTCGCCACCTGGGGCCGGCAGAACGACGCGCTGCGCCGCCTCGAGGACTCGCAGGCCACCGACCGCACCCTGCGCCGGCTGATCGAGGAGGCCGATCCCGGCACCTCGGTCGATGCCGCGACCTTCACCGGCCTGCCAGGCGGCGCCGCCTTCGTGTCCACCCTGCCCTTCGGCCCGGACGGCAAACCGGAACTGGCCGATGTCAGCCTGCGCCTCGCGCCGGACCACAGGCTGGTGCTCGACTGGCTGCCGCATCTGCATGCGACCCGCCTGGTGCCGGCGCCGCCGCCCGCACAGGTCGTGCTGCTGCGCCACGTGGCCGAGTTGCGGCTCAGCTACTGGTCGGCCGAGGCGGGCTGGAGCACGCGCTGGCACGGCAACACGCTGCCCGGCCTGGTGCGCATCCACATCGCCTTCGACGAGCCCGGCCGGAGCTGGCCGGACATCGTCGCCGCGCCGCGCGAAGAGCTGCCCGGCGGCTGAGGGTCAGCTCCTCGTTGCGGCCGGCCGGCCTGTGGCCGGCGCCATGGTCGGTGCTTGATCGGGGCCGGCTGCCGGGGCTCGCCCGATCGCCGCGCCTGGGCCAGGATCGGCACCGTCCCGCCCCCGACATGTTGCGGCCAGCCCCGGAGACGCCACGATGAGTTCCGCCCAGCCAATCACTCAGGACAGGCCTGCCCACAGCCAGTTCAGCCAGGAGGCGCGCCTGCGGCTCGCCGAGCACGTGGTCAGCGTCAAGGCGCGCAAGGGCCTGTCCTGGAAGCAGCTCGCCGAGGGCACGGGCCTCGCCGTCGAGTTCGTCACCACCGCCCTGCTCGGCCAGCACTGCCTGCCGCCGGAAGCAGCCGCGCGGGTCGGCGAGCGCCTCGACCTCGGCGAGGACGACATCCGGCTGCTGCAGAGCATCCCGCTGCGCGGCAGTCCGGCGAGCGTGCCGTCCGATCCCACCATCTACCGCTTCTACGAGATCGTGCAGGTCTACGGCCCGACGCTGAAGGCGCTGATCCACGAGGAGTTCGGCGACGGGATCATGAGCGCGATCAATTTCCGGCTGAAGCTGGACAAGGTGCCTGACCCGGAGGGCGGCGAGCGGGTGGTGATCACGCTCGACGGCAAGTACCTGCCCGCCCGGCCCTTCTGAGGACAGCGGCATGGCGCCCCTCGCCCTGACCGGCTCCCGCCCGGCGGCACCCCGCCTGATCGTCACGGTCACCATGAACCCGACCATCGACATGGCCTCCCAGGCGCAGAGCGTGCGCCCCACCCACAAGCTGCGCACCTTCGCTGAGCGCCAGGATCCGGGCGGCGGCGGGATCAACGTGGCCCGCGTCGTGCGTGCCCTGGGTGGCGAGTCGCTCGCCCTGATCCTCGCCGGCGGCTCCGCCGGGCGGCTGCTGGAGGAGCTGCTCGACGAGTGCGACGTGCGCTACCAGGCCGTCCCGACCTCGGGGCGCACGCGCACCAGCCACACCGTCACCGATGCGTCGAACGGCAACGAATACCGCTTCATCGCGCCCGGGCCGCTGGTGGAGGAAGCCGAATGGCAGGCGGTGCTGACCGCAGCCGGAGGGCACGAGGCGGGCTGGCTGGTGGCCAGCGGCAGCCTGCCGCCCGGCGTGCCCGAGGAGTTCTACGCCGACCTCGCCGCCATCGCGGGCGAGCGCGGCATGCGCTTCGTGCTCGACACTTCGGGACCGCCGCTGCGCGCAGGTCTGGGCAGCGGCAACGTCGAGGTCCTGAAATCGAGCCTGACCGAACTCGAGAGCGTCGCCGGCCGCCGGCTGCCGCAGCCCGACGACCAGGAACGGGCGATCATGGAGATCATCGGCCATGGCCAGGCCAGGCTGGTCGCCCTGACGCTCGGCGAGCGCGGCGCGGTGCTCGGCTCGCAGGCCGGAACTCTGCGGCTGCCCGCCCTCGACGTGGTGGTGAACGGCACGGTGGGAGCGGGCGACAGCTTCCTCGCCGGCATGGTCATGGCACTGGCCGCCGGCCGCTCGCCGGAGGACGCCTTCGCCTGGGGCATCGCCGCCGGCGGCGCCGCGGTCACCACCCCCGGCACCGCCCAGCCCGACCCGGTCACCGTCGAGCGCCTGCGCGGCCTCATCCTGGTGCCGCACTCGCTCTGAAGCGCCGCCCGCACACCCCAGTCCGTGGCAGCCGCCGGCGGTTCGCCATGGCGGGCTCCTGGCCCTCTTTAAGGGTTTGTTGAGGCCGGCCGGTCATGGTCGGGGCATGAACGCGGCCGACCTGCAAACGCAACAGAGCGTGGCGAGCCTCGTCGCGCGGGCGGAAGCCCTGGTGCGGGCGGGCCGCCACGAGGAGGCGGTGGCCGCCTACGCGGAGGCCGGCCGCAGCCTGGACGGCAACAGCCTGGACGGCCCCAACCTGGACGGCCGCAGCTTGGGCAATCACGGCGGCCTGCTCCTCGATCTGCGCCGCTTCGACGAGGCGGTGCAGGTCCTGACGCTCGCCGCCGCGCGCGCGCCAACCCGCCCGGCGGTGTGGCACAATCTCGGCCTCGCCCTCATCGAGCAGCAGCGCTACGACGACGCGATCGCCGCGCTGGCCAACGCGCTGCGCCTGCGTCCGACCCACGCCAGCACCCTCGCCTCGATCGGCGTGGCGCTGAACCGCCGGCGCGCCTACGCGGAGGCGCTGACCTTCTTCGACCTGGCCGCCGCCAACGGCGAGCGCAGCGCGCAGCTCAGCTTCAACCGCGCCTTCGCGCTGCTCGCCTCCGGCCGCTTCACCGAGGGCTTCGAGGCCTTCGAGGCTCGCCACGCGCTGAACCCGGTCCGGTATCCCGGCACCCCGCGCTGGGACGGCAGCCCGCTCGCCGGCCGCACCCTGCTGGTCCATGACGAGCAGGGGCTTGGCGACGTGGTGCAGTTCGCCCGATTCCTGCCCGTGGCCGCTGCCGCCGCATCTCGCGGCGGGCGCGTGGTGCTCAGCGTCCCGAGGTCTCTCACCGACCTGCTCGCCGGGCTCGACGGGGCGGACGAGGTGGTCGATTCCGCCGGCCCGCTGCCGCCGCACGACCTGGTCTGTCCCCTCATGAGCCTCGCACGGCTGGCGCGGACCACGCCCGACATCATCCCCGCGGCCGGCGGCTACCTCAAGGCCGATCCGCAGCGCGCGGCCTCCTGGCGGCGGAGGCTGGCAGGCGACGTGGCAGGTGACATGGCGGGCGGCATGGCGGGCGGCATGGCGGATGATCGGCCGGACACAGGCGGCGGGAGCGGCGTGCTGCGGGTGGGGCTGGTCTGGGCCGGCGGGCGCCGCGACTGGCACCGCGAATGCACGCTGATGGACGGGCGCCGCTCGCTGCGCCTCGACGCCCTGGCTCCACTCGCCCGTGCCGTCCCGGAGGCGGAGTTCTACAGCCTGCAGATCGGCGAGGCGGCCGCCGAGGCGGCCCGGCCACCCCCCGGCATGCGCCTGTTCGACCACACCGGGCAGATCAGCGACTTCGCGGATACCGCCGCCCTGATCGCGGAGCTCGACCTCGTCATCTCCGTCGACACCTCGACGGCCCATCTCGCCGGCGCGCTCGGCCGGCCGGTCTGGATGCTGTCACGCTTCGACCGGTGCTGGCGCTGGGGGCTCGCCGAGACGACCACCCCCTGGTACCACTCGATGCGCCTCTACGCCCAGCCGTCGCCGGGCGACTGGGCGGCACCGGTGGAGGCGGTGGCGGCCGACCTCCGCCGCTTCGCCGATCAGCGTTCCAGACCGTTCAACCGCGCCACGACATCGGTGAGCATCGGCACGTAGTCCTCGCCGCCGCCCAAGCCGACCGCGGCCGCGAAGCTGTTGCGCACCGCGGCACCGACCGGATTGGCGCTCGACGTCGCGTTGGCGAAGCTCGACAGGTAGGTGAGGTCCTTCAGCGCGTTGTTGAGGGTGAATTTGTGCGCGTCGCGGTTCCCGCCCACCGCGTATTCGGCGAAGGTCTGGAAGAACGGGCAATCCATGCGCCCGCCGCTGATCACCTGGTGGAAGGTCTGGCGCGACACGCCCGCCTTGGCGCCGAGCGCCAGCGCCTCGGCATAGATCGAGGCGTAGCCGAGCGAGACGAAATTGTTGAGCAGCTTCATCATGTGGCCGCTGCCCACGCCGCCGGTCTCGACGATGCGCCCGGCGAACGCCTCCAGTACCGGCCGCGCCCGCTTCACGTCCGCCGCTTCGCCACCCACCATGACATCGAGCGTGCCGGCCCAGGCTTCCTTGGGCGTGCGGCTCAGCGGCGCGTCGACCAGCCTGATGCGGCATTCGGCGAGATCGTGCGCCAGGCGCATGGTGCTGGACGGATCCGACGTCGAGCAGTCGACCACCAGCAACTCGCGCCCTGCCGCGGCGAGACCGTCGGGGCCGCCCACGATGCTCTCCACCTGCGGGCTGCCGGTCACGCACAGCACGACGATGTCGCTGGTCTCGGCAAGCGCGCGGGCCGATTTCACCTCCGTGGCACCGCGCCCGACCAGATCCTCCACCGCCTCGCGCTTGCGATGGCCGAGCACGCTGAGCGCGAAGCCCTTCTCGACGATGTTCTTGGCCATGCCGTGGCCCATCAGTCCCACGCCGACGAAGCCGATCTTTTCCGCCATCTGGTGTTCTCCCTGTGCCCGCGGGCAGGATGCCCGTCTGCAGAGTTCTCAGGTGCTGCCGCCGATCTCGAGGCGATAGCCGACATCGGTGCGCCTGCCGCCGGCAGGCCTCCCCTGCACGCGCGCCAGCAGCTTGCGCGCCGCGAGTTCGCCGATCCTCTGCCGCGGCGAGACGATCGTGGTCAGCGGCGGATTGGTCAACTGGCTGAGCGGCAATCCGTTGAAACCGGCGATGGCGATCCGCCCCGGCACCGCCAGGCCTTCGCGCTGCGCGCGCAGGATGGCGCCCATGGCAAGATCGTCATTGGCAAAGAACAAGGCGTCGAGCGACGGATCCCGGGCAAGTGCCTCGATCAGCTTCTCGCCGCCGACCTGGCCGCTCGACTTCTCGTCATGCGCGAACGGCGGGCGCCGCTTCAGCCCGGCGCGCGCCAGCGCGCGATCGAGACCCTTGTAGCGCTGCCCGGCACGGTAGTCGGCATCGAGCCAGCCGCCGACGAAGCCGATCTGGCGGTAGCCGCGCGCGATCAGGTGCTCGCCCATCGTCTCCCCCGCCTTGAGGTGCGACAGCCCGACATTCATGTCGATCGCCCGCGCGCCGAACTCCATCATCTCGACCACCGGCCGATTGTAGGCGGCGAGCAGCCGGCGGGTGCGCTCGTCGTGACGCAGGCCGGCCAGGATGAGCCCGGGCGGCGACCAGCCGAGCAGGGTCGCGACGAGCTCCGCTTCGCGTTTGAGGTCGTACTGGGTGTTGGCCAGCAGCATCTGGTAGCCGGCCGCATCGAGCACTTCCTGGATGCCCTGGATCACCTCAATGAACACCACGTTGGACAGCGAGGGCACGATCACCGGCACAATGCGGCTCTCGGCCGAGGCGAGCGCACCGGCGAAGCGGTTGGGCACGTAGCCGAGCTCGGCCACCGCCGCGTCGATCTGCTGGCGCAGCGCGGCGGAGACGCTGTCCGGCGCGTTGAAGGCGCGCGAAACCGTGATCGGCGCCACACCGGCGCGGGCGGCGACGTGCTTGAGGGTGACCGAGCCGCCGTTGGCCCGCCGCCGGCCGGCCGCAGGCCCGCTCCCGGAGCGAAGACTCGAACCTGCGGGCGTGTCACTCATTATCGGACCAGCCTAGTCCGAAGGGGATGGTTGCGCTACCATCAAACGTCGTCTACGGTCCGCTCCACTGAGGAGGAATGACCCAGACGAGCCGGGCGGTGACCCCGCAACCGGACTCGCCGTCTGCATCGTCCGGCCAGGCGCCGGCTCCGCAGACGCTCGGGTGAGGAGACGGCTTGATGTCAGAATGGCCCGGGCAACCGGACACGGCGCCGCGCGCCGGCACCTACGCGGCCCACGACGTGACCAAGAGTTTCGGCGCGGTCGCGGTTCTGCGCGGCGTCAGCGTCACGCTCCATCCGGGACGCGTGCACACGATGATGGGCGAGAACGGCGCCGGCAAATCGACGCTGTTCAAGATCCTGTCAGGGATCGTGCAGCCGACCGCCGGCAGCCTGTCGCTCGGCGGCACGCCGGTCGTCCTCGGCGCACCGCAGGCGGCGCACGCGCACGGCATCTATCTCGTGCCGCAGGAGCCGGCGCTGATGCCCGAGCTCAGCGTCGCCGAGACCATGTTCGTGGGCCAGCTGCCGACCACCGGCGGCCTGGCGCGCCGCATCGACTGGCGGCAGGTGCGCGCCCGGGCGCGCGAGGCGCTCGGATCGCTCGGCCTGGACATCGATGTCGAGCAGCCGGCGCGCCATCTGTCCATCGCCCAGCAGCAGCTCGTCGAATGCGGCAAGGCGCTGCTCTATGGCTGCCGCATCATCCTGTTCGACGAGCCGACCTCGCCGCTGACCAGCCACGAGGTCGCCCACCTGTTCTCCATCATGCGCAGGCTGCGCGACGATGGCTGCACGCTCGGCTTCATCAGCCATCGCATGGACGAGGTGCTCGAGATCAGCGACGACATCAGCGTGCTTCGCGACGGCGTGCTGGTCGATACCGTGCCGCGCGAGCGTTTCGACCGGGTGCGGCTGATGTCGCAGATGGTCGGTCGCGAGATGCGCGTCATCCCGCGCCGCGACTGGACGGCGGCCACCAGCACGGTGGCGCTCGCGGTGGACGGCCTCACCCACGAGCCGCGCTTCCGCGACATCGGCTTCACGCTGCACCAGGGCGAGATCCTCGGCCTCGCCGGGCTGGTCGGCGCCGGACGCACGGAGATCGCCGAGACGATCTTCGGTATCCGCCCGCCCGACCGTGGCCATGTGCGGCTCGACGGCGACGACATCACCGGCCTGCCCACCCACCAGGTGATCGCCAAGGGACTGGTCTACGCGCCGGAGGATCGGGCCCGCCACGGCGCGATCCTGCCGATGACGATCGCCGAGAACCTGACCGGCGGCATGCTGCCGCGCCTCGCCCAGCGCCTGGGGCTGATCGACCGGCGCAACGAGGCACGAATCGGCACCGAGACGGTCGCCCGCTACCGCGTACGCTGCGCCGGCATCGAGCAGCGCCTGCGCGAGCTTTCCGGCGGCAACCAGCAGAAGGTCGTGTTCGGCAAATGGATGGGGCTCGGGCCCAGGGTCGCGATCCTCGACGAGCCGACGCGCGGCGTCGATGTCGGCGCCAAGGACGAGATCTACGAGCTGATCGAGGGGCTGGCCCGGCAGGGCCTCGCCGTGCTGGTCATCTCCTCGGAAACCGAGGAGCTGGTGCGGCTGTGCGACCGGATCCTGTCGATCTACGAAGGCCGGATCGTGGCGGAACTCTCCGGCGGGCAGATCACGCTCGACGAGGTCGGCCATTCCTATCTGAGCCATGCGGGAGAGGCGGCATGAGCGCCGCCGGGACGCTGGCCGCGGGTCGTGCCAGGAAGCCGGGGCGAGCGCGGCGCGAACGGCGCGAGCTCACCCTGATCGCGGCAACGATCGCCACGATCCTGCTGGTCAGCGTGTCCCGGCACGGATTCATGGGCGAGCAGAACCTGCGCTTCATGATCCTCGATTCCGTGGTCCTGTCGCTGCTCGGCCTCGGCCAGACACTGGTCATCGCCACCAAGGGGATCGACCTGTCGGTGGCTCCCATGCTGGGACTGACGGCGCTGGGCACCGGCCTGCTCGCACAGGGCAGCGGCCTGCCGCTGTGGGAGGCGGCGGCGATGAGCGTGGTGATCGGCCTGGTGCTCGGCACGATCAACGGCCTGCTGGTCGCCAAGCTGGCGATCCCGCCGATCATCACCACGCTGGGCACCTACAGCCTCTATAGCGGCCTGATGTTCGTCATCTCCAACGGCACCCAGGTCGATGCCGTGCCGCACGCCTATGCGGTGCTCGGCAACGGCGTGCTCGCCCGATTCCTGCCGGTGCCGATCCCGGTGCTGGTGCTGGCCGCCGTGCTGGCGCTGACCTGGTTCATGCTCGGCCACACGCGCTTCGGCCGCGCGGTGCTCGCGGTCGGCAACAACAGCACCGCCGCCTACAATGCCGGCATCGCGGTGACCGCGACGCAGATCGCCGTCTATGCGCTTTCCGGCCTGCTCGCGGCGATCGCCGGGCTGATGTTCCTCTGCTACACGGGCTCGGCCACGGTCACCACCGGCACCGGCGACCACATGGAACTGCAATCGATCGCGGTGGCGCTGATCGGCGGCACGGCGATCGCCGGCGGCCGGGCCTCGATGCTCGGCACCGTGCTGGGCAGCCTGTTCCTCAGCGTCGTGCTCACCGCCCTGGTCTTCGTCCATGTGCCGCCGATCTGGTACTCGGCGGGCGAGGGCCTGATGATCCTGGTCACGGTTGCCGCCGGTCGGCGTGCCCAGGCCGCAGCGAGGTCGTGATGGACGACACCAGGCCCCCTGCCCCGGTGACCCAAGGCCCCGCCGCTACCGGCGCGTCCGGTTCCCGCCTGCCGCTCGGCGGCTGGGAGCGCGCGCTGCTCGCGGTGCTCGCCCTGCTGCTCGCCGGGCTGATCGGCGTCGTGCCGGGCTTCTACCCGGGTTTCGGCGGGTTCCTGGCGCTCAGCGAGAACTTCCTGCCTTTCGGGCTGGTGGCACTCGGCCTCAGCACGGTCATCCTCACTGGCGGGATCGATCTGTCGGTCGGCGCCGTGGCCGGATTGTCGGCGATCGTCGCCGCCGAGCTGTGGAGCGGCCTGCATCTGTCGATCTGGCTCGCCTCCCTCATCGGTCTGGCGGCGGGCGGGATGTTCGGCTGGATCAACGGCCTGATCATCACGCGGCTCAATGTCGAGCCGCTGATCGCCACGCTGGCGACCAGCTTCATCTATGCCAGCGCCGGCACGGCGATCGCCGGCGCCAGCCCGCCATCGGGGTTCCCCGACAGCTTCAACGCCCTGGGGACGGGTGCGATCGGCGGCGTGCTGCCCTACCAGGTGCCACTGTTCGCGGTCCTCGCGATCCTGTTCGGCCTGCTGATCGGACGCAGCAAGTTCGGCCGGCGCATTGTGATGATCGGCTACAATGTCGACGCCGCGCGCTATGCCGGGGTCCGCGTGCCGCGCATGCTGTGCGCCGCCTACACGATCAGCGGCGTGATGGCGGCGGCTGCCGGCATCGTGCTCGCCGCCTATTACAGCGCCGTGCGCCCGGACATGGGCGACGTGCTGCTGCTCACCACCATCACCATGGTCGTGCTCGGCGGGGTCAGCATCTTCGGCGGCGAGGGCAGCATCGCCGGCGTGGTGATCGCGGTGCTGGTGCTAGGCTTCCTGCGCCAGGGCATGCTGATCTGGGGCTTCTCCGACATGGTGACGACCATGCTGACCGGGGCGATCCTGCTCGGCGCGATCGCCATCAAGAACATGCTGGGCGGCAGGGGCGCGGGCCTCGCCCTGCTGCTGGCAAGACTGGGTCGCAAGCGGGTGCGGCAAGAGGCGCCGGCCCGCGCGCGATGACCAGGACTACCCCTCATCAACACACTGACAAGAAAAGACCGGGAGACATGACCAGAAACGCAAGCCGCCGCATCGCCCTGCTCGCCGCCTGCCTGCCGCTGTTCGCGGGCCTCAGTTCGGCGCACGCCGCCGACATCAACACCAGCAAGCGGATCAAGGTCGCGATGGTGCCGAAGCTTGTCGGCATCTCCGTGTTCAAGGCCAACGAGAAGGGTGCCGAGGAAGCGGCCAAGACGCTCAACATCGATTTCCTCTATACCGGCCCGGTCACCGCTTCGGCACAGGGCCAGGTGGACGTGTTCAACAGCCTGATCGCGCGCCGCTTCGACGTGATCACCACGACGTCGAACAACCCGACCCAGCTCGCCCCGGCGTTGAAGCGTGCCATGCGCCAGGGCATCAAGGTCGTCGCCTACGACAGCGACGTCGCGGCCGACGCGCGCGACTTCTTCATCCAGAACACCGATTACGGCCTGATGGGCCGCGATCTCGTCGAGGGCATCGCCAAATACATCCCGCACGATTCCGAGGTGGCGATCCTGTCCTCCACCCCGGACGCCACGATCCAGATCGAGTGGATCCGCGCGCTGACCGCCTACATGCACAAGACCTACCCGCAGATGAAGATCGTCACGACCCAGTACGGTCAGTCGAGCCCGTCGCAATCACTGACCGCCGGGCTCAACATCCTGCAGGCCAATCCCAAGGTGCGCGGGATCATCGCGGTCGATGGTGCCGCGGTGGTGGGCGCGGGTGCCGCCGTGCAGAAGCTGGGCCTGACCGGCAAGGTGTTCGTCAGCGGCACCAGCGATCCGGACGCCATCCGCCAGTACGTCAAGGCAGGAATCATCCGCGAGGCCTCGCTCTGGGACGAGGTCAAGGAAGGCGAGCTGGTGATGTACGTGGCGCGCCTGGCGGCCAACAACGCCATCACCGCGAACTGCACCTTCACGGCCGGCGACCTCGGCACCTTCACCGTCAAGAACAAGGTGATCGTGTTCAGCGAGCCCCTGGTCTTCACCAAGGACAACATCGACAACTACCATTTCTGAGCAGCTGTGGCGGGTGCGGCCCAGGCTGCGCCACCCGCCACACTGCTACGCAACAAGAGGTTCCTGATTGATGAAGCAGATCCTGTTCACCGGCGGCAGCGGCAAGGCCGGGCGTCACGTCGTGCAGTACCTGGTCGACGCCGGCTATCACGTCATGAACATCGACACCAAGCCGCTCGCCCATCCCAAGGTGCGCACGCTGATCACCGACATCACCGACTCGGGCCAGGTGTTCAACGCCTTCTCGGCCTATACCGGCCTGCACGAGTTCGACCCTGACCTGCGCGCGCCGAAGATCGACGCCATCGTGCATTTCGCGGCGATCCCGCGCATCATGATCGTGCCCGACAACGAGGTGTACCGGATCAACGTCATGGGCACCTACAACGTGCTCGAGGCCGCCGAGAAGCTCGGCATCCGCAAGGTGATCATCGCCTCGAGCGAGACCACCTACGGTGTCGTGTTCGCCAACACGCCGCGCGAGCCGGAGTATTTCCCGCTCGACGAGGAGTATCCGGTCGATCCGATGGACAGCTACGCGCTGTCGAAGATCTGCAACGAGCGCACCGCACGGGCCTTCTCCCTGCGCAACGGTGCCGACATCTACGCGCTGCGCATCGGCAACGTCATCGAGCCGACCGAGTACGATCTGTTCCCCGGCTGGTTCGCCAAGCCCGATTTCCGCAAGAAGATCGCCTGGAGCTATATCGACGCGCGCGACCTCGGCGAGATCGTCCGCCTCGGCATCGAGAAGGACGGGCTGGGCTACCAGGTGTTCAATGCCGCGAACGACCACACCTCGTCGGACCTGCCGACGGCGGAACTGCTCCGCCGCTACTACCCCGACGTCCCGGTGCGTGGCGCGCTGGGCGAGTACGAGGGGCTGCTGTCCAACCGCAAGGCCCGCGAGGTGCTGGGCTTCAAGGAGAAGCACGCCTGGCGCAACTACGTGAAGACGGGCGGCTAGCCCTGCCCGGCCGGCCGCGCACCGAGACGGGCGACCAGGTCGTCGACCTGTGCGGCCGTCAGCAGGCGCGGGTTGAGACCGCGCAGCAGGAGGTAGAGCCGCGCGGTCTCCTCGAGCTCCTCCGTCGCATAGACCGCCGCCTCGAGGCTGGCACCCGCCACCACGGGGCCGTGATTGGCGAGCAGCACGGAGGCGTAGCGGCCGGCGAGGCCCTTGATCGCGCCGGCCACCTCCGGGTCGCCGGGGCGGTAGTACGGAACCAGCGCCGTGTCGCCCACGCGCATCACGTAATAGGCGGTGAGCGGCGGCAGCACGGAGGCGGGGTCGATCTCGGGCAGCATCGAGACGGCGACCGAATGCACCGAATGCAGATGCACGATGGCGCCGGCACTGTCGCGCGTATCGTAGAGGGCGCGGTGCAGCGGGATCTCCTTGCTTGGCGGGTCGCCGTCCACCAGCCTGCCGTCCGCGTCCAGCTTCGACAGCCGGGCGGGATCGAGGAAGCCGAGCGAGGCGTTGGTGGGCGTCATCAGCCAGCCACCGTCCGGCAGGCGCAGGCTGATATTGCCCGACGAGCCGGCCGTCAGGCCGCGCTCGAACAGCGAGCGCGCAAAAAGGCAGATCTGTTCACGCAAGCCTGTCTCGTTCACGACCGGGCGTCCTCTCGGCGGCTCCATAGCGGCCGCAGCATCGCACGATCGCACACGGGGCGCGACACAGGAGGAACCGAGCTTTGACCGACCAGCAGGATCAGCAGGCCGCCACCGACCGGCGCGCGGCCGTCATCGGCCTCGGCTCCATGGGCCTGGGCATGGCGCAGTCCCTGCTCCGGCACGGCTTCGCGGTGCGCGGCTACGACGTCACCGCAGAGGCGGTGCAGCGGCTGGCCCAGTCCGGCGGCGTTGCTGCCGCAAGCCCGGCCGAGGCGGCGCGCGACGCGGGCGTGGTCGTCGCGGTGGTGGTCAATGCGGCACAGACGGAGAGCGTGCTGTTCGGCGAGAAGGGCTGTGCGGCGACCATGGCGCCGGGCGGCGTCTTCATCTCCTGCGCCACCATGGCGCCCGAGGCGGCCCGCGCCCTCGCCGGCCGCCTGGAGGAGAGCGGGCGGCACTATCTCGACGCGCCGATGAGTGGCGGTGCGGCGCGCGCCGCCGAGGGCGCACTCACCATGCTCGCCTCCGGCAGCGAGGCCGCCTTCGCCGGTGCCCGGCCGGCGCTCGACGCGATGACCGCCACCCTCTACGACCTCGGCCGCGAGGCCGGGCTGGGTGCCGCGTTCAAGATGGTCAACCAGCTCCTGGCCGGCGTGCATATCGCCGCCGCCAGCGAGGCGATGGCGTTCGCCGCCAGGCAGGGGCTCGACCTGGCGCGCGTCTACGAGGTGATCACCAAATCGGCCGGCAACAGCTGGATGTTCGAGAACCGCATGCCACACGTGCTCGCCGGCGACTACACGCCGCTGAGTGCGATCAACATCTTCACCAAGGATCTCGGCATCGTGCTCGACATGGCGCGCGCCGCGCAGTTCCCCGTGCCTGTCGCCGGTGCCGCGCTGCAGATGTTCCTCATGGCGGCGAGCGCCGGCATGGGCCGCGACGACGACAGCTCTGTGGCGCGCGTCTACGGCAAGCTCGCCGGACTCGACCTGCCCGGCGCGGACAAGGCCTAACCGGAGGACACCATGCCGCATTTCGCCGCCAACCTCACCATGATGTTCAACGAGCATCCGTTCCTCGACCGCTTCGACGCCGCCGCCGAAGCCGGCTTCAAGGCGGTCGAGTTCCTGTTTCCCTACGAGGTCCGGCCCGAGCAGCTCGCCGAGCGCGTGGGGCGGTGCGGCCTCACGGTCGCCCTGTTCAACATGCCGCCCGGCGACTGGCAGGCCGGCGAGCGCGGCGTCGCCGCCCTGCCCGGGCGCGTGGCCGAGGTGCGTGACAACCTCGCCAAGGCTCTCGACTATGCCGCGGCGGCCGGCGTGGGTCGCCTCCACCTGATGGCGGGTCTCGCCGACAACACCAGCCCCGAGGCCCGTCAGGCCTACCGCGAGGCGGTCGCGCTGTGCGCCGCGGCTCTGGCCGAACGCAAGCTCGACCTGGTGCTCGAGCCGATCAACGGCCGCGACATGCCGGGCTACTACCTCGACGATTTCGACGCGGCGGCAGCCTTCATCGAGAAGATGGAGCTTCCCAACCTCAAGCTGCAGTTCGACCTCTATCATTGCCAGATCGTGCATGGCGACGTGACGATGCGGCTGCGCCGGATGCTGCCGCTGATCGGACACATGCAGATCGCCAGCGTGCCGTCGCGCAACGAGCCGGACGGCGAGGAGCTCAACTACCCGTTCCTGTTCGATGAGATCGACCGGCTCGGCTACAGGGGCTTCGTCGGCTGCGAGTACCGCCCGCGCGGCCGCACCACGGACGGGCTGGGCTGGTTCGAGCCCTACCGGGCCGGCTGACACGCGCGCGAGAAGGGAACAGCAGCATGACGACCAGCGGCACGACCATCGCCTTGGGCGCTGTGGCCGACGACTATACCGGCGCCTCGGACCTGGCGAGCATGCTCTCGCTGAACGGCCTGCGCACCATCCAGACCATCGGCGTGCCGCGCGAGGATCTCGAGCTGCCCGACGCCGACGCGATCGTCGTCTCGCTCAAGAGCCGCTCGATCGAGGCCTGTCGCGCCGTCCGCCTGTCGCTCGAGGCCGAGCACTGGCTGCGCGCGCGCGGTGCGGCGCACGTGCTGTTCAAGATCTGCTCGACCTTCGACTCCACGGATGCCGGCAATATCGGCCCGGTGACCGACGCCCTGCGCGAGCGCGCCCGCGAGGAGGGGCGCGGCGGCGGCCCGGTCCTGGTCAACCCGTCCTTCCCGGAGAACAACCGCACCGTCTTCCAGGGCCATCTGTTCGTGGCCGACCGGCTGCTGCACGAGACGCCGATGAAGGACCACCCGCTCAACCCGATGCGCGACTCCGACCTGGTGCGCGTGCTGGCCCGACAGAGCAGCGGCACGGTGGCGCTGGTCCCGTTCGCCATCGTCGAGCAGGGGGCGGACGCGGTGCGCGCGGCGCTGGCCCGGGCCGGCGCGGAGGGTGCCGTCGCGGCGATCGCCGATTCCGTCGCCGCGCGGCATCTCGATGCGATCGGCGAGGCGGCCCTCGACGGCCCGCTCTCCACCGGCGCTTCCGGTCTCGGCTCCAGCCTCGCCCGCGCCCTGGTCCGGCGCGGCCAGGCGCGTGCCGCGGCAAGCCCGCCCAGCCTGCCCCGCCCGCCAGCCTCGGGCGGCGCGCTGGTCCTGGCCGGCAGCTGCTCGGCGGCGACCCTGCGTCAGATCGGGGTCGCGGAGGGCGACATGCCGGTGCGCCACCTCGATGTCGAACGGCTGCTCGACGGCCCCGGCGAAACCGAGGCGGCCATCGCCTGGGCGCGCGAACACGTGGCGCGCGGCCCGGCGCTGATCGCCAGCAGCGGCACCGCCGAACAGGTGCGGGCACTGCAGGCGCGCCACGGCGGCGAGCGTGTCGGCCACGCGGTCGAGCAGGCGCTGGCCGACATTGCCGAGGCGCTGGCCTCGCGCGGGCTGTCCCGCCTGGTGGTGGCCGGCGGGGAGAGCTCCGGCGCGGTGGTCGACCGGCTGGGCCTCGAGGCATTCGTCATCGGCGAGGCGATCGCGCCCGGCGTGCCGATCCTCCACACGGTGGGTGCGCGCCATCCCGGCCTGACGCTGGCGCTGAAATCCGGCAATTTCGGCACGGACGACTTCTTTGCCCGCGCGCTCGGCATGATGCGCCCCTGAGGGGAGCGTGACCGCAAGGGGCGTAACAGCGCGGGCGTTCAGCACTTCCTTAAGATTAGCGGCGCATGCTTCCGGATGATCTCCGGAGGCTGCCCGTGTTCAAGGCTGTTGAGTTCCTGTTTCTGGTCATTCTCCCGGCGGGTGCTGCCCTGGCGATGAGCGTGGGTCTTGCGGTCCACCTCACCCACCGGATCAGCCAGCGCCTGCGCGACCGGGACGCGCGACGCGGGAGCCGCATGGCGTAGCGCGGTCCGCCTGACAGGCTCAGATGGAGCGGCTGCCCAGCATCCGACATCGAGCCGCGCTTGCTCCGATCGGGTGCGCCCCGGTCCGGGCTGATGCGCCTGCGTCCGCCAGGGCGCCCCACGCCCTCTTCTCGCCGGGCCTCGCCTCGCTCAATGTGTCGGCAAGGGTCGCACTCTGAAGGCGGCTTGAACCGCCGGCGGACACGTCGGGGAAGAAGGAAGCGCTCGACATGATCAACATCGCGGTTCTCGGCGCGGGCCGGATCGGCAGGATCCATGCCCGCAACGCGGCCAGCACGCCGTCATGCCGGCTGGTCGCCGTGGCCGACCCGTTCGGCTCCGCCGCCAGGGACCTGGCCGCACAGCTCGGCTGTCGCGCCGAGCAGGATCCGGCCGCGCTGATCGCCGATCCAGGGATCGACGCGGTCGTTATCGGCACGCCCACCGACACCCATGTCGACCTGATGCTGCAGGCAGCCAGGGCCGGCAAGGCGGTTCTGTGCGAGAAGCCGATCGACCTCGACATCGCCCGTGCCGAGGCGGCGGCGTCCGAGGTCGAGGCGCTGGGCGGCCGCGTGATGGTGGCCTTCAACCGTCGCTTCGACCCGTCCTCGCTGGCGCTGCGCGCCGCCATCGAGGCCGGCGAGGTCGGTGACCTGCGGCAGGTCGTGATCACCAGCCGCGATCCCGCGCCGCCGCCGGCCGACTACCTCCGCCATTCGGGCGGCATCTTCCGCGACATGGTGATCCATGATTTCGACATGGCGCGCTACCTGCTGGGCGAGGAGCCGGTGGCGGTGGTGGCGACCGCCAGTTGCCTCGTCGACCCGGCGATCGGCTCCCTCGGCGACGACGACACGGTGATGGTGCTGCTGCGCACCGCGTCGGGGCGGCAGTGCCACATCAATGCCTGCCGCAGTGCCAGCTATGGCTATGACCAGCGCTTCGAGGTGTTCGGCTCGGCCGGCATGCTGCTCAACGACAATCTTCGGCCCGACACGGTACGCCGCTACGATGCGCACGCCACCGAAAGCCGCAAGCCGCTGCTCAACTTCTTCCTCGAGCGCTACGACCAGGCCTACCGGACCGAGCTGGAGCGCTTCGTGCAGGCCGTCACGGCCGGCAGCCCCATGCCGGTCACCCTGCATGACGGGCTGCAGGCGCTGCGGCTTGCCGACGCCGCCCTGCACTCCGCCCGCGAAGGCCGCATGGTGCAGCTTCCCGGCTGAGGCCCCGCCGGGGGATCCGCAGCACCGGACCTGCTCCCACTTCGGCCGCGCGGAGCTTCGGACAAGGCCTGCCCGGCCCATGCGCTGGCGTGCTGTCCGGGCCGCGAAACGAAATGGCACCGGGTGGCACCCTCTGTTACAGGGTGGCCGATGCTGCATGTTGCAACGACCCGGATCCGCAAGGGTCCGGCAGCCCTCCTCTCGGCGCTGGGCTTCTATCTGGCGCTGTCGATCGTCATTGCCGGGCCGCCGCAGGCGTTGGCCAGCCGCCTGATCGGCGTCGGCGGCGACAGCTACACCGCCATCTGGTGCCTCAAATGGTGGCCCTGGGCGATCCGGCACGGGCTCAATCCGTTCGTCTCGCACAAGGTCTGGGCGCCGGGCGGCATCGACATGACCTGGGTCACCTCGGTGCCGGCGCTGGCCCTCCTCACCTGGCCGCTGACCGCGCTCAGCGGCCCGCTGGTGACGTACAACCTGCTCTGCCTGGCCTCCCCCGCCCTGTCCGCCTGGGCCGCGTTCCTTCTCGCCCGCCACGTCACGGGCCGCTTCGTCCCCGCCCTGATCGCAGGCTACGTCTACGGGTTCTCGAACTACGAGATGGCCCACCGGCTCAGCCACCTCAACCTGTTCGCCATCTTCGTCCCGCCCCTGCTGGTCCTCGCCTGCGTCATGCGCGTCGACGGCACGCTGGCCCGGCGCGGCGCGGTGGCAGCGCTCACCGCTGGCTTCCTGCTGCAGCTCGGCATCTCGCCCGAGATCCTCTGCACCGCGGGCCTGTTCGGCGCGCTCTCGTGGCTGGTATTCTTCGCAACCCTTCCGGCGCTGCGGCCGGTCCTCTCGGCGCTCGCCCTGGACGTTGCAGTGGCAGGGCTGTGCGCCGCCATCCTCGGCGCGCCGTTCCTGGTCTCGATGATCGTCGCCATGCGCCACCTGCCGCCGGTGCTGAACTCGCCTGTCGTGTTTTCCGCCGACCTGGCCGGCTTCCTGACCCCGGGGCCGTTGCAGCAGTTCGGAAGCAGCTACTTCCTCGCCCAGACCATGCGGTTTTCCGGCAACCTCGCCGAACAGACCGCCTATCTTGGACTGCCGCTTCTGTTGATCCTGGTGGTGTTCTTCGCTGGCCGGTTGTCGCGTCCGCATGGCCGCGCGCTGCTCGCGATCCTCGCCGCCCTTGCCCTGTGCAGCCTCGGACCGCTGCTGTGGATCAACGGCGCGCTGACCCGCATGCACCTTCCCTGGGTGGTGGCGACCCGCATCCCGCTGCTGCGCAGCGCCCTGCCCGGTCGGCTGAGCGCCTATGTCTCGCTGCTGGCCGGCCTGGTCGCCGCCCTGTGGCTCGCCGAGCCCGCCCCGGCCGCGAGGCGCGCGGCACGGCTGGTCGTCGCCGGCGTGATGTGCGCGTCGCTCTGGCCGGCGAGCAGCTGGATGAGATTGCGCACCCCCGTGCCGCAGCCGGCCTTCTTCGCGCGTGGGGCACCGTCGGTGGCGGGGCAGACCGTGCTGATCCTGCCATTCGGACCGGCGAGCCCGGCGATGGTCTGGCAGGCCCGCGCCCATTTCAGCTTCGCCCAGGCGGGCGGCTATACCGGGCTGGTGCCACCGTCCGAAGCACGCGATCCGATGTTCGCGCAGCTCACCGCGTCGGCCACCGGCCCCGGCTTCGCCCAGGCGCTGCTGGCCTGGTGCCGCGCGCGCGGGGTCAGTGCGATCATCGCCGGACCCGGCACCACCCCCGGGCAGCTCGCAGCCCTGCACGCGATCGGCTGGACGGAACGCGCCGACGGCGGCGTGCTGGTCTTCGCCCGCCCGGGCCGGGCAGCAGCGACGCGACGAGAGGCGGCGCGCCCGCAAGCCTCGCGGCAGGCGGCGAACGGCAGCTGACGCAACGAGGTGAGCCCCGCCGTGCCCTACGAGGCGGCGGCCGCACTCTCGGCGCGTCCGCGGCGCAGCCCGAACAGCCGTGTCTCGCCGAAGCCCAGCGTCAGGAACTGTCCGGGCGCAAGGCCCGCCGCCTCCCCTGCCGCGAGGAGCTCGGCCTGTGGCGCGTCGATCGCCTCGCTGGTCAGCTGGAAGGTGCCGAAATGCATGCCCACGGAGCGGCGCGCACCGAGCTGGCGATGCGCCTGCACGGCTTCGGCCGGGTTCATGTGCACCGGCGCCATCAGCCGGCGGGGTTCGTAGGCGCCGATCGGCAGCAAAGCGAGGTCCGGTGCTCCCAGCCGGGCGCGGATCTCGGACCAGTGCGGCCCCGCCCCGGAATCGCCTGCGAACAGGATCTGCCCGCCCGGGTCGGCGATCATGAAGCCGCCCCAGAGCGAGCGGTTGCGGTCGAACGGCGTGCGGGCGGAGAAGTGCCGCGCCGGGGTCGCCGTGATCCTGAGCCCGTCGACCCAGGCGGTTTGCCACCAGTCGAGCTCGACGGCCCGGATGCCCAGGCGACGCAGCCGCCGCGCGTCGCCTGGCATGGTGACGAAGCGCGGCTCGAAGCGGTTCTGCAGCGCGCGCAGGCTCGGCAGGTCCATGTGATCGTAATGGCAGTGGGAGACGAGCACCACATCCACCGCCGGCAGGCGGTCGAATGACAGGCCGGGCGGCCGGACCCGCTTCGGGCCCGCCCAGGAGACCGGCGAGCAGCGGGCGCTGAAGATCGGATCGGTCAGCACCACGGCCCCGGGCAGCCGGATCAGGAAGCTCGAATGGTTGATGAAGGTGACCGACACCTGGCCGCGGTCGACGAGGCCGCCCGGCGGCGCGAAGACCGGCCCGCGCGGCTGCCGCGGCCAGGCCTGCAGCGTGCCACCGAAGCGCCAGCGCAGCAGCTCGAGCGGTGAAATCGGGCGCACCTTGCGGCCGGGATTGAAGAAACGCCATCCGTCACAATGATCCGACGGCGCGAAACGCGGCATCACGCCGCTCCGACTCTGTGGCGAGGATCCAGCATGGCTTTCTGATCAGATGGTGGTCGGGAAAACTTGGTAGCCCGCCCCGGCGCGTCGCCGCCAGAGCACGGCGCGCCGGCAATCCGCCAGACGCAGCGTGCCACGCCGTCCTGCCGGCCTCACGCCGTGGAGCGCCGTGGCAGCCGGCCAGGGGCGTTGGCCCGGGTCGGGATCAAGGGTATCGGCCACACGGCGGCGTGCCGGCGCGGTGGTTCAGGCGGGGCGACCGTCGGGCGACCAGCCGCGCAACCGCAACGCGTTGCCAACCACGCAGACGCTGCTCAGCGCCATCGCCGCGCCGGCCAGGACCGGGGACAGCAGGCCGGCGGCGGCGAGGCCGATGCCCAGGACGTTGTAGATGAACGCCCAGAACAGCCCCTGCCGGATCGTGCGCCGGGTGCGACGGGCGATGTCGATCGCAGCCGGCACCAAAGCAGGCTCGTCGCGCATCAGCACGACGCCGGCCACCCCGCGCGCCACGTCGGTGCCGCCACCGATCGCGATGCCGACATCGGCCGCGGCCAGGGCCGGCGCATCGTTGATCCCGTCGCCGACCATGGCGACCACATGGCCGGCCGCGTGCAGCGCGGCAAGCCGGGCGGCCTTCCCCTCGGGCAGGAGTTCGGCCTCCGCCTCGATGCCGAGCCGGGACGCGACCCGCGCGGCCGCGCCGGCCTGGTCGCCGGTGAGCATCAGCAGCCCCGTGCCCTGCCCCCGGAGCGCCTCGACCGCCTGCCCGGCACCGGGCCGCAACCGGTCGGCGAACCCGAACAGGCCGAGCACCCGGCCGCTGCCGCCCCCCGCACCGGCTCGCGCCAGCCAGGCGACACTTTCGCCGCGCGCGGCGAGGTCGCGTTCCGCCTCGGCCAGGACCGGCGGCACGGCGAAGCCCTGATCCTCGATCAGCCGCCGGCTGCCCATCACCAGCGCCTCGCCGTCCACCGTGCCGGCAACGCCGCGGCCGGGCAGAGCACGGAAGGCCTCGAGCCGCGGCAGCGCGGCGCGGGGCGCGCGGGTGCGGACCGCGGCGGCCAGCACATGCTCGCTGCCGGCCTGCAGGCCGGCAGCGAGCAGGGCCAGCCGGTCCTCCGCCGCGCCCGGCAGCCCGAGCTGACCAGTCCCGCCCGGGTCCGGAACTGCTCCCAACGCCGTCCCTGGCGCGCCCTCTGGCGCCCCTTCTGGCGCCCCTTCTGGCGCGGGCATGATGCGGGTGACCTCCGGGCGCCCTTCGGTCAGCGTGCCGGTCTTGTCGAAGGCGACGAAATCGACCGCCGCCAGGCGCTCCAGCGCTTCGGCGCTGCGGATCAGGATGCCGTGGCGTGCGGCACTCCCGGTGCCGACCACCATCGCCGTCGGCGTGGCCAGCCCGAGCGCGCAGGGGCAGGCAACCACCAGCACTGCCACCGCGCATAGCAGCGCATGCACCGCCCGCCCGTCATGCCACAGCCAGGCCAGCATCGTGGCGAGCGCCAGAGCCAGCACGACGGGGACGAACACCGCGCTCACCCGGTCCACCAGGCGCTGCACCGGCGCCTTGGAGGCCTGGGCATCCTCCACGCTGCGCAGGATGCCGGCCAGCACCGTGTCGCGGCCGACGGCGCTCGTGCGCAGCACCAGCAGCCCGTCCAGGTCGATGGAGCCGCCGACCACCCGGCTGCCGGCCTGCTTGACGACCGGCACGCTCTCGCCGCTCAGCATGGATTCGTCGGCGCTGCCACCGCCCTCGACCACCTCGCCGTCCACCGGGATGCGCTCGCCGGGCCGAACCACGACGAGGTCGCCGACACCCACCTCCGACAACGCCACCTCGCGCTCGACGCCGTCGCGGCGCAGCCTGGCAGTGGCGGGCAGCAGCTTTTCCAAGGCCCGCATCGCGGACGCGGTCTGGCCGGTGGCGCGCGCCTCCAGCCAGCGGCCGAGCAGCACGAAGCTGGTGACCAGAGCAGCACTCTCGAAATAAAGCCCGCCGCCGCCCGCCAGCAGGTCGCGCGTGCTGAGCCCCCAGGCGGCCGACGTGCCGAGCGCGACGAGGAGGTCCATGTTGCCCGACCCGGCGCGGGCCGCCTTCCAGCCGGCCACATAGAAGCGCCAGCCGAGCCCGAACTGGACGAGGCTGGCGAGCAGCAGCTCGAGCCAGCCGGGCAATGCCGGCGCGCCGAGCGGCATGGCCAGCATGTCGAGCAGCAAGGGTGCCGAGAGCAGACAGGCCAGCACGGCACGCCGGCGCGCGCCGCGCAGCAGGTCTGCCCGCCGCGCCTCGGCCGCGTCGGGGCTCCCTGTTCCCGACGCCGCCCCGGAGCGCGAGCCGGGGCCCCCGCTGAGCTCAGCCTCCGGGGCCGGGGCCTGGTAGCCGGCGGCCTGCACCGCATCGCGCAGCGCTGCCTGCGTCGCCAGCCCCTCGACCGCGCGCACCCGCGCCCGGCCCGTGGCGAGGTTGACCTCGGCACCGAGCACACCAGCCACGCGCAGCAGGGCACGCTCGACCCGGCGGACGCAGGAGGCGCAGGTCATGCCCTCGACGAGGATGTCGTGCTGTTCGGTGGGAACACTATAGCCGGCCGTCTCGACCGCCCCGGTCAGCAGCGGCAGGTCGACACGCCCGTCCAGCCCGACCTCCACCTGATGGGTGGCGAGGTTGACCGACGCCGCGCGCACGCCTGGCACGCGCAGCAGCCCGCGCTCGACCCTGCCGGCGCAGGAGGCACAGCTCATGCCCTCGACGCGCAGGCGCACGTTGGCCGTCGGCGGGCCTGCCGCCGCGTGCCCCGCCGCGCCGCGAGCAGGCGAAGACCTCACGCTGGTCTGGTCGATCTCGGCCTCGCTCGACCCGAAACCGCTGTCCATGTCGAACCCTCCGGATGCGACAATGGAGATGGGGTGCACCCCCCGGCGAACGTCAAGGGCCGCAGGCGCGGCCCTGGCCCGCGAAGGCCGGACTTCCGGGCGGCCTCGGCTGGGCCTTGCCTGGTACGCCGACGCCCCATCTCAAGGCGGCGGCCCAGCCATAGCGAGGGCCCTGGCTGCCGAAGGAGGAGAGAATGCTGACATTGAAGGTTCTTGGTATGACCTGCGACCATTGCGTCGCGGCCATCAAGCGGGCGGTCGGTGCGCTCGACCATGTGGAGTCGGTCGAGGTCGACCGGCAGGGCGGCACCGTCGCGGTGCATGGACGGCCCGATCCCAAGGCGGTGTCCGCCGCGATCGCCGAGGAGGGCTACGAGGTCGATGATGCGGGCTGAACGAAACCGCCCGTCCTGATCGGCCACATCGGCCGCGACCGGCCGGCCCGGCCCTCGGGGAACTGGCTCAGGAACGGCGCCGCAGCCGCGCCGGACCGCCCTGGGGAACTCCGACGGTGGAAGGCGCCGGCCGAAGAGGACGCGCCTGCCGATGCGCGCACCGGACGGCGCCCGGGCCGGATCAGCGCCCGGACAGACGGGATCGTCCGATCGGGCGAAGCCGCCGGTCTTTCATGTCTCACGGCACCCAGGCCGACCGCACCGGATCGGGAGTGGCCTGGTTCAAAAAGTGGCCGATCCGACGGCTCGACACGAAGCGCGATGTCGCGGTGCCCGATGTCGCGAGCCCGGGTGTGGTGGCGCCGGATCGGGGCGCCAGAAAGCCCGCGTGTTCAGCGATGGCCACC
>Ga0080006_1146455_pt1 | contig 79433 bp, 79 predicted proteins | sample RS3BMetagenome_FD_69209 | JGI IMG/M metagenome (GOLD analysis project Ga0080006, IMG submission 69209) | Ferric oxide microbial mat and aquatic microbial communities from Rainbow Spring, Yellowstone National Park, USA - RS3B (SPADES... ... | reverse complement strand
AAAGTGATACCGGATCCCATCGACGAGCTACTCGGACGCTTGGAAGTTCGGGTGCGGGATCCGAACATCAGCCGAGAGAGGTTCCGTCAGGGCTGGTTTGGCTAAACCGAAAACACATGAAGAGATCTCTTATCTTCTCCGCCGACATGGTAAGGTTCTGCGTCCACTGTGAGGGGAGAATATCCCTCGGGATAGGTGTTGAGGCGGAATCGGGATTGAAGCGGGAGAAAAATTCTTCGCAGAGATCCTTGTGCTCCGCCAACTCGTCATTTGTCACCTCACGCGGAGAGGGGTTGTCTCCCTTCGACTCGACGACAAAGATTTGGCGTCCGTCGGTGACCATGTCGAAGGGGACGTTCAGCTGCGCGCTCCTGGTATACGAGAGAACCTGGGGAATGGCATTTAACAAATCCTGGCGGGTGGCAGGAAATTTTACCTCGACTGCCATTCGAACTTGGCCCCGCCTGTTCTTCAACGCATAGTCGGCGTGACCCGTCCCCCTGCCCAATGTAACCGGATATTCGGCGACAATCTGATCGGGACTATCGTACCCAAGACAATTGAAGAAATGCAGACCCAGCCACGTTTTCCAACCGGCCGCGGTGCTAATCCGAGAGAGAAACCGGTCGTACCTTTGGTTGTACTGCCTCTACATATTCGCATGTGGCTTTGTATGCGTCGACAAAGGCACATTGGAATCCGGGGAAAGGGCGGGAGTACCGAACCGATTCCCCGAAGGGTCTGGGGCAGCAGCTCCCCCCAACGGCGGCTCGGGGGACCCCATCGCCACGGTCGTGCGCTCGGCGCCAGCGCCTCTAGGGGGCTCGGCGTCCGCGAACATGCCCGGACAGATGGCTAACTGGTATGAGGCGATTTCCACAGATACTGATTCGAATGCTTTCAGTAAAAATGTGTTTATTAGCTAATTATCATGTTATTTCTTCCCTCGACTCTTTCCCGCTTCCGCCCGACCCTTGGACTGGTTGGGACCCCAGAGAAGGGAAAGAGGCCCATGGTCCGAAATCGCCGGGGATTGGTGGATGACACGGTCCTCGGGGCCCTGTATTCCTCAAAAGAGAGGCCGTCTCGAGGATTGACGGCGGCGGAACTTCTGGAGAATTTGTCCAAGGGTTAAAGGGGGATCTCTCTGGGAATCCGAGGTTTCCCCCATCCAGCATTCAAGCGTCCTCGCGGTGAATTTCCGCCCGAGGATGGGTCCAGAAATCGGTTCGCCGGCGGCGTCATTGTCGGGGGCGTCGGACGTACGTCTATTCTTTGACCATAAGCGGTTTGGAACAGGCCCATGACCCCATGCTGGATCTTGTGGTTGACGCGCTCTGGTACGTCTTTCATCCCGATTGTCGCGGCCGGAACCCAAATCCGCAAAGTGCCCAAAAGTTGGTATGGCTCCTGGGTCACCCCTTGCCTCTTCCCGGCCGCGGGTCCCGCTTCGTGATTCCCGGTGAAGAATCTCGGGGAAAGGCCCGCGAAACCGGGAGGAAGGTGGAAAAGGAGTTGGTGAAGGTCCTCTTGATTCGGGATGACGATCTGACCGGACTTCGGGCGTATTTCCTCCTGGCGGGACTCCACCATCTCACCCTGTTGCTGTGGTCCAACAAGGGAGCGAGGAAGGCCATGGCCCATGTGGTAGCGGCCTCCAAGGATTCTCGATACGCGCGGAGGTTTCTGCGTCCCGTGGAGGACCTCTTGCGCCTGCTCCTGTGGAAACCTCCCGTCCCGCGAGATGATTTCTGGCGGATGTCTCTGTTTCTTGCCCTTTCGACCCGCCGAAGGAGTTCACGTCGAGCGCGGGCCGATTCCTTTGTCGGACCGATGGTGACCCCTCCTCAACTCTCCTTCGGAATGAGACAGGTTCGAAGGCCGCAGCGTTCATACGGAGGATCCGACCTCTTCTGTTGACGCGCGGAAGCCGGTTCACGGCCGAGAAGGCGAGACGTATACTATGCATTGCTCCCAAGGGCTTCGAAGCCGTCGGGGCCGGGATAATCCATGCGGAGGGCGGTCCCTTCCCTGGACCGGAGGCTGAGAGACATGGGGAGCGGCGTCTACCTCCTTTTTGACACGTCCGCGCTCCTCGACCTATTCGGTCTCTGGGACGACTCCCACAAGACCCGCCGGGGGGACCTTCGGAAAGAGGTCAGCCTGCTCGAGCTGCTGACACCCTTTCTCTTCAGTACGACGCAAATCCGGGAGGAGGTCCGTCAGCATATGATTATCGGAACCGAGCTCGAGAAATATATCGCGTTCGAGGACGTGCCCCCCGGGGAGCTTCAGGGAGTGAAAGGGTACGTCCCTAACCGCGCGGCGGATTTTAGCCTCACAGCGCTCGCTCTCCGTCGAGAGGCCGAAGGGGGCCGGGCGTACCTGATCACGCGGGACCGCTCGTTCGTCCAGGACGTTCGCAGGGCCGGCTCGAAGGCCCGCATCGTCCCATCCTCCGGATTCGCAGAAGCTCTGACAGTCCTCACGGTTCCCGGTTCGGTCCGTATGGCCCACGCCTACCGAATCCAGAACAATGCGTTCACCAACCTGTCCCGGTCGCTGCTCCGAGTCAAGCGCGAAATCGGCCAAGCGGAGTACGAGGATTGGCAGGAGTTTCTGAACTCCCGAACGTCAGACAAGCACGAGATGATCGAGGCGCTGAAGGAGACCGGGGTCCGCCTCGGATAGGGGCGATAGGGCTTCGGCGCAGGTATCCCGCGTCCCCTTGGAAGATCTCGCCTCAAGGACTTCTCCAGGAACCTGTCCGCCCGGGAAGACACGCCCCCGGACCTGAATTAACCAGGTTTTCACGGAAGCCATCACCGAGATCGGCCTTCATCAGGCCCGGATTATTCCTGAAGGCCATCTCCCGTCTGCTGCCGGCCCTCGGCCCGCGAATCCCGCGAAGTTCCCCCTCCGGGTCGGTGAGCGTCCTCAGACCAAACGGTCCCCAATGCCCTTCTCAGAGGCGCGGGAAAGAGAGAGACCCGAAGGGAGGGGGCGTCCCTATGGGCCGGAAGATCCGTCGCCCCTCCGACGGTCGGACTGTGAGCGGAACCCCCCAAGTGTCGGGAGGGGGATTTGAACCCCCGACCCCAGGATCTCTCCCGGGAACCGCGGGGTTCCCGATATGAGTCCCGTGCTCTACCAGGCTGAGCCATCCCGACAAAAGGGTTGCTTCGGCCGGCACCGGGGGGGGCCCTTAAAAGTTGGCGGAAGATCTCAGGACGGGGCGGCGGGCTCGGCCGCCGGAACGGGCGGCAGGTTACTCGGTTCCGAGCTGGGGGAGGGGGCCCCGCTCCCCGGCGCTTCCGCGACGGACGACTCCAGCGCCGAAACACCTTCCGGGATAGGTCCCTCGATCTCGCTCGCCCGAATCTCGATCTTCTTCAGGGGGTACAGCGTACGCAGTCCCTGGGCCACGGTCTTGCCGAGTTCCCCGTTGAGCATCTCCTGGACGAAGACCGATCCCGTTTTGGTGGCGGCGTGTTCTTCCAGGAGAGCCCGGAGGCGACCCCTCAGAAGGGTCCGAAGACGGGCCTGCAGGCGCTGTTCGCTCACCGCCACCGGCTTCAGGCGGATGGCCACGCCATCTTGGGTCGTGACCTTCAGGGACATGTCGATCTTGGAGCGTTTGCGCCGGGCCAGCCTTCGGATATAGTCCGAGGTCAACTCGTGGCCGATGAACCGGGTCTCGGCCACCCGGTCCGACCCGATCCGCTCTATCCGGAAACGCAGCTTGATGTGCATCTTTCCCGGATCGCTGCCCCCGGTGAGCTCTCCGAGTGTGGTCTCCATCGTGCGTCCCACAACCGTGTCCGCCTCCTCCGCCGGGGTCTCGCCGATCTCCAAGCCCTGGAACAGGGGCGGAGCCTTGACCCGGAACCACTGCTTGGCCCGCCATTTGTCCTTGACGGTCCGAGAAAGCTGGGGGCGCTTCTCCTTCTTTCCGGACTCCTCGTCGCCGGGGACCATCGATGTGAGGGCGCCCGAGCGGGGGTCATTACTTAACCCTTTGCGGCCGCTGGCCGCGCCTGGATTTGCCGGGAGGGAGGGGTGGCCCTCTCCTCCCGTTCCGGTCGCGGCGATCCGATCCCGGCTCTCCTTCCCAAGGCCCTGTGTCGGGGCCTCGCTATGAGGGAAAGGATTTCTTCGAGGCAAACTAGTTATCCCTTGCTCCATCTGGCGCGCCCCGTGCCCTCCGCGTCCACCTCCCCCTCACCCCCGAAGACCCCGACCTCGCGGAGCCTTCCGCGACTCAGCGCCTCCCGTCTTCCGCCCGAGGCCCGGGCGTATGTCCCTCCCGCTCAGCGGTTTCGGGCGCATCTTCAGAGCCGCCTGGAAACCCTGCGGGAGCGGGGCGTGGGACGGGACGAGGCGATCGCCTCGCTCTTTCCTCGTACGATTCTGCCTCCGGAGACCTACGAGGATGTCCTGGCCGCGCTCTACGCCGGGGCCCATCTCCTCTTCTTTGGACCCTCCGGCAGCGGCAAGACGAACCTGGCGAAGGACCTCTGGGAAATCTTCCCGAAGGAGGTCTGGGCGGTCGAGGACTGCCCGGTCTTGGACCACCCGGCGAGCCTCCTCGACGAGGACGTGGCCCGGATCTCCCCACCGTGCCCGGTCTGCGTCCGCCGCTTTTCCCCGGACGGGACCCCCGATGCCTTCGATCCAAAGGCCCTCGAACCGGACCGGTTGGGCGTCGTACGCCAAAGGCTCCGGGAGGGATACGGGTTCGCCCGCCTCCAGGGCTCGTCGGAGGTCTTCCCCGACCATCTCACCGGGAACGTGAACCTGGTCAAACTCGAGGAGGTGGGGGATCCCATGAGCCCGCTGGTCCTGGAGCCCGGAAAACTATTGCAAGCCAATCAGGGGCTCCTTCTCGTCGACGAGATCGGCAAACTCCCGCTGGGGACCCAGAACGTCCTCCTTCAAGCCCTGCAGGAGGGGACCGTGACCCCCGCCAAATCCCGCGAGAGCTTTCCGGCCCGCTTCGTCGCCGTCTGCACGTCCAACCTCTCGGATCTGGACAACATCAATGACCCCCTGTCGGACCGGTTGGCGAGCGTCCACGTCGACTTCAACCGGCAGCACTCCCGGAACCGCCTCATTGTCGATCGGGCGCTGCCCGATCCCCCGACCCGCTACCTTCCCGAGATCCTCCTGGACGCGGGGGTCCGGGTGGTGGAGCTGTGGCGTCAAAAGATGTCCGATGACAATCCGGACGTGGGGGAGGTCGGAAGCAACCGGACCCTCATCGATGTGGCCTATCGGACCGAAGCCTTCGCTCACCTTCGCGGCCACGCGGTCCCGGATTTCGAGGACCTCCAGGCGGGGCTCCTCCACAGCATGAGGGGCCGGATCCGGGCCCGCAGTGGGGATTCCTTTGAACAGAACAGTCGCCTGATCTCCGAATTCCTCGAAAAGAACGTGCCCGAGGCCACGCGCCGGGCGGCGGTGCTCTATTGGTGTCGCTTCTTCCGGGACCGCCTCGGCGGGAACACGGCGGAGGGGGAACAGCTGGTGGGAGAGGGTCGTCGCCTCGTGTCGGATCCCTCCCTGCAGTCCCGGGTCCTTTCGGGGGAGGGGCTCTTCCCCCGCTTCCAGACCCTGGCCCTGTACGTGGGGGAACGGGACCGCCTCCCGACCGGCATGAACCCGATCGAGGCGGCCCTCGTCACCTTCCAGCTGCTGGAGAGGTTCTCGCTCTTCACCTGTCCCGAAGGCGCACCCGACGAAGACACCCCTTGAGCGGGAGGCGACGGTGGACGCCATCTGCCTGCCGGACTGCCAGGCCCTACCCTCGGATGTCGAGGTGGAGGACCTCGTCGACCTCCTGCCGAAGGACCGTCTCATTCGGTCCCTCGCCGAGGAGGGCTGGGAGGGCGTCTCCCGGCTCCTCCGCTCCGAAGGGGACCGGTCCCCCGAACTGGCCCGGCGCATCGAACGCCTGCGAGAGCGCCTGCGCCGGGAGGCCTCCCGGTCCTTGTCTCGGTTGGCCACGCATTACCAGCGTCGGCTTGAGGAACTGGAGGCGTTGCGTCTCGAGCGTCAGAAGGCGTGGAGACAGGACCAGGAGCGCTTGCGGGGGTCCCTGGGCAGGGGAACCCGCCTGTCTGCGGACCTCCTCGCCTCCGACGCCAACTGGCTGGACGCGGTCCGGTCCGTCCTGGTCGTACCTCCCGATGCCCTGAGGAAAGCGCTGGCTCCCCCCCGACCCTCCTGGTGGGCCCGCCTCCTCCTCTTTCTTCGACGGATATGGGCGGCGATCCGCTCCCTGTTCCGGCGAGGGTCCCCCCGCCGGTCTGAGGGAGAGACCGCCTCTCCCGCCGGACGCCCGCTCCTCCTGGCCACCCTGGCCTCCGAGGGACGCAACCTGACCCCCGAAACGGCGGCGGAGATCCTCCGGGACCTCACTCCTGAGCAACGCGAGGTCCTTCGGCGCGAGGCGGAGAGCCGCCTTCGGGACAAGGCCCGGTCCGTGGCCCAGGAGAGTCGTCGCACAGAGGAGGAGCTGCGTCGGCGCCGTGATGACCTGCAGCGGGAGGAGCAGGAAGCCCGGGAGCGGGAGCGGCAACGCTGGGAACAACAGTCTCGGGGGATCGCGGAGGAAAAGGTCCGGGAGGAGCTCCGGGAACGGGGATACCTGCAGGAGAGACAGGGCCGGCTCGCGATCACCTACCATCTCATCGAAAGGTTCGCCCGCCTGCTCTGGGAGGAACAGGCCCGCCAAATCCCGGGCCTGTTGCGGTACTCCTTCCGCGGGGGCGCCTCCACGGGCATCTACGAAAAGGGGCGTCTTCGGGAATCGGTGGAGGTGGCCCGCCTGGACATCGTCTCCTCCCTCCTGGCCAGTCGATTGGCCGGAAGCCGGCGTATCCGGGAGGATACGAGCCTCGTCCACCGGGAGGTCCGTTCGGAGAGCCTCCACGCGGTCCTGCTCCTCGACGTGTCGGGGTCGATGGCGGAACGGGGGAAACTGGAAGCCGCCAAGAAGGCGCTCCTGGCCCTGTACGCCGCCATCCGCCGGCGATATCCGGATGCGCTCATCGATGTGGCGGCCTTTGACAACGAGGTGCGGGTCCTCGATCTCCTCCACCTGTGGGAGACGCCCGCGGGATCCTTTACCAATACAGCCGAGGCGTTGCGGGTCGCCCACGAGCTCCTGCGGTCCTCCCGGGCCACCCGCAAGGAAGTCTACCTGATCACGGATGGATTGCCCGAATCCTACACGGACGCGCGGGGCCAAGTCCACAGCGGGCAACTGGACCGGGCGATGGCGCAGGCGCTCCAGAGGGCTCGGGAGCTCCGGACCGTGACGCCCCTGGACAGCACCCTCGTGCTCCTCCGTTCGGAGAACCCGGCCTATGAGGTGGCCGCCCGGGAGCTCGCCCGGACCCTCCAGGGCAAGATGATCGTCACCGATCCCCAGCGTCTCGCCTTCGAACTCCTCATGCGTTTCACGGAGGGCCAGGTCCTGGAAAGGACCCCGTCCCCCTCGCTGGCCCGGGGTGAGGAGGAGGGTCTCCCCCGCCCCTCCGGACCGGAGTACCTGCGCACGGACAGCGCCCGGGAACGTCGCCGGCTCCGCCGGGCCCGGGCCCGCGCTGGCGCAACACCGGGGGGTTAGGGGCCCGGCGTCCGGTGGCCACAGGACCCCGAATACCCCCGAAGGGAATTCGAGGTCCACAGGACCTGTGGACGCAGACGCCCGATGGGCGGAGGCAAGCGGTCGCTCCGGGCCGCGGGGGCGTCCTCAAGGGGGGGGCCCGGGATATCCAGGGAAACGGGAAGGGGGCCGAAGGTCCTGGGAATCGACGGTTTTCCAATGCGGGTTCTTCCCCCCGGGGGCGCAGGGCAAGCCCATATGTGGGGGGTCGAATCCTCCCCTCCTCTCACGGAGGTCTCACCGGAGATGGGTCGGGCCCGGATTCTTGCGGAGTGGCATACCCTGCGTCGGGTCGTCGTTCGCCGGCCCGGTTTGGAGGCGTTCTTCGGCCTGCTCGACCCGTACTCGTCCCTCTACGAGCGAGGGTTCAGCCTCGAACGGGCCCGACGGGAACACGACGAGCTGGTGGAAACCCTCCGTCGGGGGTACGGGGTGACCGTCCATTACCTGGATGAGCTCCTCCTGGAAGCGGCGGGCCGGGACCCCGAGGTCTTCCAGGAACTGGCCCGGCGGGCACAGACCACCCTGCAGTTCACCGGGCCCGGGGCGCGCCGGGCCCGGCAGGAGTTCCATCGGAACCTTTCGCTTCTCGACCGGGAGCAGCTGTTCAACATCCTGACCCTCTCCCCCAGCATCTCCCTTCAGAAGGGCAAGGGAACCCGGAACATCGTCCCCCATACCACGCTCCGCGTCCCCCTCACGAACCTCTTCTTCATGCGGGACCAGCAGGCCGTGGGGGACCGGGGAATCATCTTGGCCCGGATGGCCAAACCCCAAAGGAGGAGAGAGACCGAGATCACCTCCTTCGTCTGGAGGTCCATCGGGGAGCCCCCCGTCCTGACCATCGGCCGGGGCACCTTTGAAGGGGGGGATTTCCTCCCTTGTGGGGACTTCGCCCTGATCGGTCAGGGGGATCGGACCAGCCCGGCGGCCGTCCAGGAGATCCTGGCCGGGGGGATCTCCTTCCCGGAGGTGGGGGTGGTCCATCAGCCCCGTCACCCCCTGCTCCCCACCCAGGACCCGATGGTGAACATGCACCTGGACACCTACCTCAATTTTCCGGGGGAAGGATTGGCCGTGGGGTACCCGGAGATGCTGCGCCAGGCCCGCGTCGACGTGTACCACCGAGGTGAGGACAACCGTTACCATCGGCAGCGTCGGACCCGCCTGCTCTCCTATCTGGAAAACGACCAGAGGTTCACGGTCATCCCCATCACGACGCTGGAGCAGCTGTGCTACGCGACCAACTTCCTGACGGTTCGCAACCGTACGGTGGTCGTGCCCGACGTGGCCCGGAACGCGGAAAAGGTTCTCGCGAACCTCCAATGGGCCGCCCAGGCCAATCCGCGGAAGTACCATCGCCTTCTCCTCCGGGCCAGCCTGGACTTCACCGAGCTCCGGGCCGCCGGGACCTTCTTCCCCCACTCTCCTAAGGCTCGGGACTACGGGTTGGAGGCCCGCCAGGTTCCCCTCTCGAACCTGACTGGAGCCTTTGGAGGCGCCCACTGCCTGACCTGCAGCCTGGAGCGGGGTTGAGCCTTGACCTCCCCCGAGCGGAACGGACGATCCGGGCCGAGGGGAGGACCCGTCCGGGATGACCTCCTGAAGGGTGGGGTCCCACCCCAGGCCGGAGCCCTTCGTGCGCCAGATCCGAAAGGGCACCGCGCCGGTTTGTTCGCCAAGCGGAAAAGTCCCAAGGAAGTGAGGGGATCGCCTTGAGAGGAAAGGTGTCGAGGCTCTCCCCCCAAGGTCGGGGGGTTTTGGCATGGACCTGACACGGTGGGTTGTTTTCTCGACTTTGGGAGCTCTGACCGGGATCCTGGGGTTCCTCGCCACAAGGGCCCTGGGGCAGGCGGGGCTCGGTCGTCGCATGTCCGCCCTTCCGTGGGGAGCGGGCCTCGTTCTCGCCACGGGGGCTATGGGGATCGAATCGACGGTCTACCTGGGCGCCACCTCGCAGGTGCTCCTCCAAATCTACGTGGCCCTGTCGGCCTGGCTGGTGGGGGCCCTTTCCTTGGGAGTCCTCCATCTCCTGCGCTCCCGGATCTGGAAGGCGGCCTACCTCGCCTGGGTACTGGGAGCCTCCGGCGCCCTCGGCGTGGCCTGTGCCACCACTCCGATGGATCCCGCGCGGATGGTTACGGCAGGCGTAATCAGCGGCGCTCCCCCCCTCGACCTCCTCCTTCTGTCCACCCTGATCACGGGCCCGGCCACGGTTCTTCTCCTGACGGCCTCGGCCTTGTCCTTGCGACGCCGCCCCAACCCGGCCGCCCTCCTGATCATCGCGGGCTCCTTGGTGCTGGGGGCGGGGGGAACCTTGTACCTCGCGTCCTTCCCGGTGATGCTGTACTACTCCGAGTTCTTCGGGATCCTCATGCTCTTCGTCGGGCTTCTGCGTCTTCCCCACGCCCACGGCTCGGCCACGACGGCGCCCCGATCCGCCCCGGCGGCTCCCTGACCCCGGGAACGCGTCTCGTCCACCGAGGTCCTAGCGCAGGGGCCTTACGGGACAGGATCGTCCCCAGGCTTCTGGGAATTCCAGGTCCGGCTGCAGGATGCGGGCCAGCGTGACGACCACCCGTGGACCCGGGGCCCTAAAACGGCGACGGCTGTGGTCCTCCAAGGCTCCGAGAAGGCGTTGCCGGGCGGACGGGGGGAGCTCCTTCAGCGGCGCCAGCGACCCCTTTTGAAGGGCCGTCTCGACCGGGCCCCAGAGCTCGGAGTCCGTCCCCGGGGCGATCTCTGGCCAGAGCACATCCGCGAGGTAGTCCAGGGTCTCCCGTTCGCCCGGAGAAGAGGACGAGGTTTGCTCGATCCCCGGTCCGACAAGGATCGTGGTCCGGGGGGAACGAACGGGGCGCATTTTGGGCCGATCCTGGCTCCGAGAAGAAGAGGGGCGGCGCCCTACATAAGCGGTGAGTCGCGCGCGGGACACTCGATCTTTTCCCGGGTTCCCGGGAGGACGGGAAGAGGCCAAAGGCGTCAGAGGCCGGGAAGACCCCCCCGGGCGCGTTCCATTTCTTCGCGGGCCTCCTTCAGAGCCTCCTGGGGCTCCTTGTAGTAGAAGGCCACGAGACGACCGACGTCCCGGTGGGTGAAGGGCTTCTGCCGGGTGGCCTGGGCCTCCTTCCAGCGCATGTACTCCAGGATCTCCACCCGACGCTTGACCTCCCGGTCCATCTCCTTCATCGTCCAGTTCCGCATGATGGCCACACGCTCGTAGATGTAGGAGTGCCCGCTGTAAAGGAACGTGTCATCGGCGGGATTCCAGCTGTAGACCGAGTTCGTGATGAGCTCGTTGGTTTCCGGGTCGAGACCCACGATCTCGGTGAGATTGAAGACCCGACGGGTCATCTTCGTCCCGACCTTGACCTGCTTCTGGAGCAGGACCAAGTTCAGGGCCGAGACGAGGGACCGGGGCAGGCTGATGGGAGGGTTCTCCATCCGGTGGACCATCGCGCTGACGCTCTCGGCGTGGAAGGTCGTGTAGCAGGTCTTACCGGTGGCCATCGCCTGGAAGACGATGAAGGCCTCGGCGCCTCGGACCTCCCCGACCATCAGGTACTGGGGGCGCTGGCGCAAGGCCGCCGCCAGAAGGTCGAACATGTCGATCTCCCCGGGGGCCTTTCCGGTCATGACGTTCTTGGCCCCGAACCCGGCCCGCGTGAGCGAGGGGATCCAGTTCTCGTGGGGCAGGTTGAGCTCCCGGGTGTCCTCGATGCTGACGATCTTCATCTGGGGCGGGATGAACAGGAGGACGGCGTTGAGCGTCGTGGTCTTCCCCGACGCCGTCCCTCCGCAAACCATCATGGACTGCCCGTTCTCGATGGCGATCCAGAGGTAGGCCATCATCTCGGGGCTCATGGTCTTGAACTTCAGGAGGTCCACCGGCGTGAAGGGGTTGTCCCGGAACCGCCGGATGGTGAAGGAGCTCCCTCTCTTGGTGACGTGCGTCCCCAGGGTGGCCTGGAGGCGGCTCCCGTCCGGGACCGTGGCGTCCAGCATGGGGTTCGCCACCGAGATGTGGCGGCCGGACCGCTGGGCCATCCAGATCACATAGGCGTCCAGCTCCGTCGCGTCCTGGAACTTCAGGTTGCTCTTGATGGATCCGTACTTCCGGTGATAGATGTAGAGGGGAATGCCCACCCCGTCGCAGGAGATGTCCTCCACCTCCGTGTCCACCATCGGCACGTCGCAGATCCCGTAACCGATGAAGTCCCTCTCCAGGTAGTATAGGATTCGGCCCTTGCTCACCGGGTTCGGGGAGAGGTCCCACTCCCGGAACTGCTCGTCCACCATGCGCCGGAGCTCCCGGCTCTTTGTGGGGACGTCGGTGTCCGGCAGGGGCTGGAACTTGTCGATCAGGGTCACCTTCAGGCGATTCAGGAGCTCTAGCTCCACGGAGCTCAGGGGGGGCTCGATGACCTCGTAGAGGTACTCGTTGCGCCCGTTGTGATAGGTGACCCGGACGAAGGAATAGGGTTCCTTGATCGGCGTGGTTTCGAGCTCCGTGGTCTCGGTGTCCTCCAGGGGTGGGAGGGGGGTGGCGACCGACCCCACACTCCCCGCGATGGAGGAGACCCCGAGACGGGCCACCCGAACGGGTCGGGGGACCGTGCGATCCCCGCGAGCGAGCGCGGCCGCAACCCGGAGATGCCAGGGAAAGTGGATCCGCTTGCGCCGTTCCGAGGTGGGGACGAACTCCGCTTCCCGAAAGGCCTCCTCCGTGCCGGATTCTGCCGGGGTCATGTTTGTTCCTCGCTCCCTCCCTCTAGACATTCAAGATGGGCACGAAGAAGCGCATGAACGCCCATCCCCCCAGCAGGAGACCGGTGCCGTAGAGCAGGCCCGGGGGGATCCGGCCGCTCTCGATCACGCCGGCCATGATGCCATCCCCCACCGCATGGACCACGACCGCGACCAGGAACGCGAGGAATACCAGGGGGATGACCTGGATCGAAATGCTCACAGCCCCGACCCCGGCGCCGCTTGCGGCCAGCTGGTTGCCCGCCTTGACCATCTGGGGCAGGAAGGTCGCCGCCATGATGTAGATGGTCACAAGGAAGACGGCGAAGGAGATGATGATCACCGCGAGGTAGGTGGACATGGCAATCCGCCGCTGCTCTTCGCTGAGCTGGGCCTCTCGCGTGTCGTGGGCCACCATCGTCAGGACATCGGCCACGTTACCGCCGGCCTCATTGGCCTTGGTGATGATCGCCACGACCCGGCTCGTGAGCGGGGTGTTGATGCGCTGCTCGAAGAGCTTGAGGGCCTGGGCGACCGGGACCCCCCACTCCAGCTGGCTGGCCATCTTCTTGATCTCGTCGGTCAGGGGACCGTACCGTCCCCGGCTCGCCACGATGATGGCCTCCGGTAACGTCATCCCGAAGCGGCCGGCCTCGGCCACATCCCGCAGGAAGTCCGGGAGCCGGCGCTCAATCTCGTTGATCTGCCGGTAGCGCCGGGTCGCGAGGTATCCGTAGGGGGCCATCATCGCCGTTAGGGCTAGGACCATCCAATCGATGAGCGCGTTCGTGTGCAGGGTCGAGTTCCCATCCTCTCCCGGCCGGAACTCGAAGGGGATCACCCCGAGGAAGGCCAGGACACCCACGACCATCAGGACCCCCCCCACGGCGGCCCCGGCGTAAAGGGCGTAGATGTCCTTGAACTCCCGGCTTTCCGGCCGACCTCCCAGGACGAGCGCCTTCAAGGGATCGCCGGAGACCCGCTTGGCCCCGGCGCCCTTCAGGCCCCAGCGACTCAACTTCTGCCCGAACATGACCCTACTGTTGTCCCTCCTTGGAGATCTGCAGAATGATGTAGATGAAGGCGGCCTGGAACAGGGGGATGATCCCCACGATCGCGAAGAGGGCCACCACCATCCCCGGCCCCTGGGTGCCGACGACGGCGAAGATCGCGAGCATGATGATGAGGAACAGGGGGAAGGCGACCACCGTGATCACGAAGGTCTCGGCGAGGAGTCCCATCGTCTCCACGCGTTTCAGGAGGTCCAGTTTGTTCTCCTTCTCGTACTGGTCCGCCTTCATCAGGAAGTAGGGCTTCAGCTGCCCCCCCGAAGTCGCGGTGGTGACGACGCCCTGCAGGAAGTCCTGCCATCGTCGGGAGGGGGTCCTCTTGGCTCCCTCCTTCATCGCGGTGAGGATGTCGATCCCGAGAAGCTCCGTGTCCCGGGTGATCCAGGCCGCCTCCTCGGCGACCTCGCCGTAGAGCTTCTGCTTGGACAGTTCCTTGAAGATCGTGTCCACATTGACGTCGGCGCTGGCCATCGCCGATACAAAGCTTAAGGCCGCCGAGATCCGGCGGTCGATGGCCCGCCCCCGAGCCCGGGCCTTGCTCGCTGGGGCCGAATCCATGACGGCCCGGATCAAGAACGGCACCGCCACCGCGAGAAGGGCGGCCGGGACGACCATCAGCAGCAGGGGTAACCCGAGGGCGAAGATCCCGAAGACCGCGAGGAGGATCCCCAGGGCCACCCCCAGGGGGATCCCCACGTAGCTGAACAGGAACAGGGTGTAGGCCTTGTACTCGTCCGCCCGGAGGCGCATGTGAGCCTTGAGCAGATCCTCCTCAAGCTGGGGGTTGACGGCCCCCTGGCGCTGGAGACGCTCCCGGAACAGGCGCCAGGCGAGGGCCTGAAGCGACGTGAGCTTGGAGTAATCCGGGCGTGTGCCCTTCTTGAGGCGGATCGGCCGGGCCTGGCGGCGGTCCTCTCCCCGGCGGACGTGGGAAGAGGTCAGGGCCTTCGTCTGGGCTTCCAGGCGGCTGAAGGTGTCCACCGTCTCGGGGCTCATCGTCAGTGGGCCTCCCCCGTGTACCCGATCTGCTTCATCACTTCGGCCGGATCCTTGTAATAGCTGGAGATCATCTTCCAGATCTGGCGGTAGTCCTTCATCTGGTTCTGAGCCAGGTACCGGATCACAGCCACCCGGCGGCGGAACTCCGCCTCCATCTCCTCATGGGTGTAGTTCTTGAGCTCCATGATGTTGTCCAGGAGGAACGAGTGTCCCTTGTACACGAATTTGTCCGTCGCCGGGTCCCATTCGTAGACCGTGTTGGTGATGAGCTCGTTTGTCTCGGGTTCAAAGCCGACGATCTCAAGGACCTGGCGCAGGCGCCGGACCACATTGGTCCCCACCCGGGCTTGGACCTGGATGATCACGTTCTTGAGGGCCGATAGGAGGATCCGGGGCGTGTTGATGGGCGGGTTCTCCAGGCGGTTGACCATGCTCTTGACGCTGTCCGCGTGCATGGTGGAATAGGTGGTGTGGCCCGTGGCCATCGCCTGGAACATCGTGTACGTCTCCTTGCCGCGAACCTCCCCGACGATGATGTAGTTCGGGCGCTGCCGCAGGGCGGCCCGGACCAGGTCAAACATGTCGACCTCCCCGGCGGCCTTTCCGTCCGGGCCCCGGTCGCCGGTCCCCGAGCGGGTCGCGCCGGGGATCCAGTTTTCGTGGGGAAGGTTGACCTCCCGCGTGTCCTCCAACGAGACGATCTTGGCGGTGGGGGGAATGAAGAGCGCGATGGCATTGAGGGTCGAGGTCTTCCCCGACGCCGGCCCTCCGCAGATGATGATGGATTCCCCCATTTCCGCGGCGAGCCAGAAGTAGGCGACCATCTCCTCGTTCGCGGACCCCGCGAGGATCAGGTCCACGGGTGTCCACGGTCGCTCCTTGAAACGACGGATCGTGAAGCTGGAGCCCCTCGTCGTCACCTCGCGGGCGTAGGTGGCCTGGACCCGGTGCCCCTCGGGGGTGGTGCCGTCCAGGATCGGGGCCGAGACCGAGACCTGCTTGCCGCACCTCTGGCCCAAGCTGACCACGAAGCTGTTGAGGGCCTCCTCGTCCTCGAACACGACGTTCGTCTTGACCGATTCGTACCGCTGATGGAAGATGTACAGAGGGATGCCGGTCCCGTCGCAGGAGATGTCCTCCACCGACTCGTCATGGATGAGCACGTCGATGGGCCCGTACCCGACGAAGTCCCGGACGATGTAGTAGTTCAGACGCTCCCGGGAGAGTGGGGACAGGGAGATCTCACGGCTTTTGAGGTAGTTCTCCACACTCCCGGTGAGATAGATCCGCTTGTCGGAGGCGGACATCACCGTTCCCTCGGCTCCCAAAATTCGTCCGAGCGTGTCCTTCAGGTGTCCGAGGAGCGTGCGCTCGCTGTTCGTGAGGGGAGGTTCGATCACCTCGTAGAGGTACTCCTTGGACCGTTCGTTGTAGGTGAGACGGGCGTAGGAATAGGGGGCCTGGATGGCGAGGAACTCGACCTCCCGGATCTTGGGATCCTGGATGGCCGGCACAGAGGTGATGTAGGTCCCGGGAAGGTCGGCCAGGGCCCCGGAGGGCGAGAACCCCGGGGGGAGCCCCAGGCCGGCCTTCCTCAGGGTGGCCGCGCGCGCGGTCGAGGCCTTCGGAACCCGAACCTTGAACGACACCTTTCCTCTCCTTTCTCTTACCCAATCCGGCCCTAACGAGGCGCGTTCCCCGTCCCCACGTTCATGATAATCAGAACCTCGGTGAGCATGAAGCTGTTCACCCGAGGGAGACGGACGCTCACGATCTGGGGTGTTCCCGGGGCCCGGCAGACGCCCGGGCTGTACGGGTGACCCGCGACCGTGACGGTCACGAAGGGGGGGCCCAACGGCGCGAACGTGGCGTTATACGTCGAATTGAAAAATTGGGCCCAGGCGCAAGGGAACAGCGTGGCGAGGGAGATCGTGGCCGGGAAGGGATTGCTCCCGTTGGCCGACGTGTACATCTCGGTAGATACGAACGTGCTGTAGACCTGGGCCGTGCCGGAGCTCGCGACGGTGCTCGCGTTTCCTTCGATCCGGAAGAGCACGAAACTCGCGGCGGGAATGGTCCCGGTGACGTTGGCCTGGGCCTGGGGGGTAAACAGCATCGTCTCGCTGGAAGGAGGCTGGCCCACCAGAACCGCATCCTGCTCCAACGTGTAGGTCTGGGGAACGTAATAGCGGTCCGGCAGATGCATCGTCAGCACCCCATCGCTGGAGGTGTTCTGGAAGAACCCAGGCTCCTCCAGCTGAGGGACCCCGTTGTCGAGGGCGTACAGGGGGAACGACACGTTGGTCCAGAGGCTCTGATTCTGGGAAAATGTGAGAATCCCTTGCGTGGGCTGGGCGAAGACGGGAACCCCCTGGGACTGCATCGTGACCGGGTCGGAGACGGACCGCCCGGGAAGTCCCTCCAGGGCCAGGAGGTCCACATCATGCTTGATCTGGGCCATCTGGTTGGCCACGGTGATCGAGAGCTGCAGTTCGTTTTCGGTCATCCACAGGGGGACGTATTGGGTCAGGAAAATCCCGAAGATGGACAGGAACACCAGGAGGGCCAGCAGGGTTCCGATCACAGCGGTAACGGCCCGGCGATGGCCTCGCAGCCTCCGTCGCCTCCACCGCAACCCCGGTCCGGCCCCCCTCATGAGTTCCATGACGAACGTTCTCCCGGCCGCGGGCCGCGGAGCCACTGAAATTTACGATGCGATGGGTCTTTAACCCTTCGGACGGCCGGAAGCTTCCCCTCGAGAAGCCCCCCATACGGTTAAGATATGGACCGTAAGTGGGGGCGGCGCATGGCGGTCCAGGAGATAACCCTCACCCTTCCCAATCGCCCCGGGGTGTTGCAAAAGGTGGCCCAGATCTTGGCGGAAGGACGCATCAATGTGGCCTCCATATCCTTGAACTCCCAGGGTACCCGCAGCAACGTCCGGCTCGTGGTTAGCGACACCGAACGGGCCCTGTCGCTCTTGCGACGCAGCGGGTACAAGGTGGACGCCCACGAGCTGCTCGTCGTCCATCTGGAAGACCGGGCCGGCAGCTTTGCCAAGGTCCTCAACGTTCTGGCCCGGCACAAGGTGAACCTCCTGTCGGCCACGATCCTCGTGACTCGCGACCGACAACGGGTCCTCGTGGGTATGGAAGTCAACAACACGGCGCGGGCCCGTAAGCTTCTGGCGGACGCGGGTTTCCTGTCGGCCTCCGCGGAACAGCTGATCACGAACGAGGATCTGATCTCGAGTCGTCTGAGCGAGGTCCCGAGCGAATCGGTCGGCCTGCTGTTCTAAGAGGCTCCCCCCCGGGGATCTTGGAGGCGAAGAGGGGGCGTCCTCCCACCGGAGGGCGCTCCCGGTCCAGCCCTTCGTGGGCCTCTCGCAAGAGGGCCTGGTAGGCCCGGACATCCCCCTTTTCGATGGCCGATCGGAGGTCCTGGAGCGCCCGCCCCAAGCGTTCGAACAGGACCTCGGAGTGAGGATTGAGGGACTGGATGTCGAAGGAGAGCTCCGGGTTCTCCCCGGTGACCACGTGGGCCACTTCCAGCTGTCTCCGGAAGGATGTGGGGGCGCGGGACCCGAGCCCTCCCGTCGAGGAGGGCCGGCGTCGCAAGGCCAGACCGAACAGGAGGCTGACGGCATGGGGAAGGGCCAGAGCGTCCGCCATGATCTCGTCGTGGGTTTCGAGGGGCAGGACAGAGATCGAGACCGAACTGGGGGCGAACAGTCCAGCGGCCCGCCGAGCCGCCTCGGGATGTCCGCAATCCAGGACGAGGAGGTTACGCCCGAGAAGAGTTCGGGTCCCCGGACCGAAGAGCGGGTGGACGCTGGTGATCCGGAAGCCCTCCCGGATCCCGCGGCGTAAGAGGGGCACGATGGGGGATTTAAAGGAGAGAACGTCGAAGAGGAGGGCCTCCGTCTCCGTTCTCAGGAGTTCCCGATAGATCGCCGGGGCCGCCCGCATCGGGGTCGCAATGATGACCACGTCCGCGTCCTGCGCGGCCCGGCGCAGGTCCGTATGGACCGTCACGCCGGCCGGGGGCGGCACATCGGTCCGGGGATCCAAGACCCCCACGCGGTGGCCGAGGTCCCGGAAGAAATCCCGTAGCCACCCTCCCATCTGGCCCAAACCTCCCACCACGAGGATGTCCGACCGAGGGGGCGGAGGCCCCCGGGGTTCGCCAACCGACTCTTGGACCCGCACGGATTCCTCGACAAGCCAGGCGGCGAGGGTCTCGGCCCGATCGGAGGAGACCCCCCCGGGGGCCAGTCCTTCCTTCCATCGGCCCAGGACCGCGCGCTCGGTGAGAAAGTCCCGGAGCGGCAACCCTTGATCCTGCTTGACGAGGCCGATCTCTCGGGCCAGCTTCAGCCGCCGGAGGATGGCCCGGCGGATCTCCTCATCCGCCTTCGCGACTTCGGCACGCAATTGGGCGAGGTCGTCGGACACTGGAGGGAATCGAGGGAGACCCGCCTATATCTTTGAGCCTCCCTCCCCCCTTCGTTGCCGGACGCTCATTCTCTCCCCCCAAACTTTTAGCCTTCGGACTCCTCGACGCCCACCCGTGCGGTCATAGTGTAGTGGTTAGCACGCAAGGTTCCCAACCTTGCAACCCGGGTTCGAATCCCGGTGACCGCACTCCGCTCGGGTTTATCCCTCGAAGGTGCCTCGCCTCGAAGGGATCATTCAGAGGCAAAGGCCAAAGACCCGGTCCCCGCTGTTCTTTCGGCCAGTCGTGGCATCGTTCATCGATCCTCCCTGTCCACCGGCAATGGCCCGGTCGTAGGAACCGATCCGGCCCATCGGGCCCGGTGCGTTGCCCGCTCCGATCTCATTTGACCGGGGGAGGCGGATGTCCCCCTCTCTGCCCCCTCAACTCGTCTGTGAGGTTCATCTTCCTTCTTCGAGTCGGATTCGAACCGAGACCGCGCATGGCGTGGCCCGTCTCCGGCCAGATCTCCCCATCGTCCGGTCAGGAGTGTCCTCAGAGGCCGTCGCCGCGAACGGCGTCCGCAGGGACCCTCGATAGGACGGCCCGTCCGTTCCTCCCGGACCTCGGGAGCGTTCCGGTGTCAATGTGATCTCCGAAAGTTTTGCCTTCCGTCTGAGGGACAATGAGGGGGCCTTTGATAGGAGGGTAAAGCGGGCGCGATGGCCTCGGGATAAACCCGGATGGGCGAACTCTTGAGGAGCGGACATCTCTCCGAAAGGGATGGGGAGAATCCCGACGAGCCACCCGGGACCTAAATCCGAGTACCGGAGCGACTGGACTGGGCCCGGGAAGGACGAGTCTGGGCCGCCCGCAGATTTCCGTTGCGGAGTCCTATCCCTCTTCGGATCCTCTGTATTCGGCATCTCGGGAGCAGTGGAGGTAGAGCCCCGGCGACGCGAGGACTTCGGAGGGGCGCTCCCGTCCGCTTCGATCCCGCCCCCACTCGGGAATGAATGAAATTTTTCGGAGCCTCACCCGGCAGGCCGATGGCCTCGAGGAGCCCCTCTGAGGAGGCCCGCGCACCCGCCTGGACAAAATATCGCCTAGGCCGATCGTGTCTTCATCTCCGGATGGCCGGGAGCCCTCAGGGTTCCCCGGCTTCGCGAGAGGGCCAGGGCCCTGCCGAGCCCTCCCCCGAACCTAAAGACCTCCGATGGATTCGAGGGGGCCATACCCCCCGGAGGGACCCCACCCACGCCGCCTCTGTGCTCTCCGGGTGAGGAGGAGAGCTCCCGGTGGGGTTCCCCGTTCTTCTCTCTTTGCCATCGGCGTCCGTTAGTAACACTTTTTTACAAAACGACAGAATCAAATAGAGTCGGCCCGTGCCGACGACGGATCCTCAAGATCCGAGGAAAGAGGGATGGTCGAAGGGCACGGGGCCCGAGAACCTCGCGAACCGTCCTTCGTTAGGGCCGGGCCTTCGGCCACCGGGGGGCGACTGCGGTCCGGGGTGCTGCACCTGTTCGACCTGATTCCTTTGTCCACGTCCTCGGTGGCGCCGGCCTTCAGCATCGCCGCCGCGTACGGGGTGATGGTCTCCTATGTGGGCCCTCAGGCCATCATGTCGGTGGTCGTGGCTTTTCCCTTCTTCCTGTTCTCGGCCCTCATCTTTCGCCAGCTCAACATCCATTACCCTCACGCGGGGGCCTCGTACTTCTGGGGGACCTGGGTCATGGGCCGTCGGTACGGCGGGTTCCAGGCCTGGATCGTGAGTCTCGCGTACTTCCTCTCCCTTCCCCCCATTCTCCTTCCCGCCGGAGAGTACACCCTGCAACTCCTGGGCTCCTTCGGGCTTGTTCCGGCGGGAGCCGTCAACAGTCTGATATGGGAAGCGACCACGGGGATCGGGTGGGCCCTCGTGGCGGCTATCCCCCTGCTGCTGGGGGGAAGGCCCACCGCCCGGTTTACGGAAGCCTTCCTGGGTCTCGAGCTCGCCGTCCTGGCGATCTTCCTGGCCATCGGGCTGTGGACCCTGCCCCATCATGTCGTGAATCCTCTGCGCGCCTCGTGGTTCTTCTCCCCGTCTGTGAATCCGCTGTCCTTCTCTCTGGCCTTCGTGGTCGTGGCCACGATCCTGGACGGATGGGAGATTGATAGCTACGCGTCGGAGGAGGCCCAGAAGCCCCGGCGCTGGCCGGGAACCTCGGGGGTCTACGGTCTCGCCGCGGTGTTCCTCCTGTACATGATCACGATGCCCCTCATGACCATCGAAACCCCTCTCGGGGCCCTCTCCTCCAGCGTCGACCCGCTGGCCACGTGGGTGGGATATGTGATGCCCTCGGCCGGGTGGGCGATCGACCTCGCCGTGATCGCCTCCACCGCGAGCTCCTTGTGGCTCACCGCCTTCATCCTGAGCCGCGCCTGGTACGCCATGGGTCGCAGCGGGATCCTTCCCCGGGCCTTTGCGCGCACCCACGGTCGGTTCCAGAGCCCCTGGGTGTGCATCGCCATTATCACGGGGGCGGAGGTCGCTGTCCAGCTGAGCGAGTTGACTTCCTCCTCGATCTTCGCGTTCTTCAGCCTGGCCCTGACCGCGGCGGGCCTTTTCCTTCTTGCGGAGTTCGCCCTGAACGGGATCACCGCCACTGTTCATTTCCGTCAGGTCCGGCACCCGATGGGTCAAGAGCCCGCCCGCCCTCACCGACATTCGTGGATGATCGTTCTCGGTCCCCTCACCGCCGGGGCTATGCTCGTCATCATCGCCGTGGGTCTAGTGACGAATCCCGAACTGGCGCTCGTCTCCGGGCTCCTGTTGGCTCCCTCGGCGTATTTCCTGTGGCGAGCCGGTCGGCTCCCCCGGGAGGACCTTCTCTACTCTCCCCTGCGCGAACCCCCCGGGATTCTCGAAGAGGGTCGGGGGACTCCTTCCGAGCCGGCTTCGTGAGACCCCCTCGAAACCGCCCTCGCCCGGAAGATCTCTCCTCAACACCGCAAACGGACGCTAGATCGGTTGACGGAACCCCCCCGCGCGGAGCTCCCCCACGGTCACACCCCGGAACGTCTCGAAAGATCCTTGTCTCGAGCGACACGCTACGGGCTCGCCGATCTCTGGAACCCTGAGGCCCCGGGGGAGCGCCAGGTTACCCCCTCTGGCGGGGCATGGGCCCCCGACCTCCGGGGCTCTCTGGTTCGGGAGACCTCGACCCCTCCTCGCGCGGCGACCCGCTCTTTTTGACAGAGATGGGAATAGCCCCTCTTTCCGCCAAGGCCCAACTCAGATCCCCCTCGGGACTTCGGGACCGGCCGAACATCGGGCGACAATGCCGGCCCCCGCTTAACCTCCCTCCCCGTGCGTGGTCGTTAACCAACGGCCTTCGAACGTCTCAAATCGTCCTCGTCCTACGTCCCCTCGGATGCTCGCGGGGGACCTCTCGTTCACGTTGCGGGATCTGGAGGACCAGGCCCGGGCCCGCGTGGAGGCGCCGGCGTGGGCCTACCTTCAGGGAGGAGCGGCGGAAGAACGGACCCTTCGATGGAATCGCCTGGCCTTTGAACGGAGGACCTTGCGCCCCCGCGTCCTCCACGACGTGGGCCACGTGGAGACCGCCTCTCGGATCCTAGAAAGACCGGTCGCCGCCCCCTTTTTTGTGTCCCCCACGGCCCAGCACGGGTTGTTCCACCCCGAGGCGGAGGAAGGGGTGGCCCGCGCCTGCGCATCCCGGGGCCTTCTCGCAGTCTACTCGACGCTCAGCACCCGGTCCCTCGAATCGATCGCTCAAGCGGCCCCCAACGCCCGGCGCTGGTTCCAGCTCTATGTCCACCGGGACCCGGAGGTCACCCGGGCCTTGATCCGCCGGGCCCAAGAGACCGGCTACGAGGCGCTCGTGGTGACGGTCGACGCCCCCGTCCTCGGTATGCGTGACCGGGAGGATTCGAGCGGTTTCCGCATGGACCCTCGAGCCCCTCTGGGCAACCTGCCGGGCTACGAAGGAGGTCCCGAGCCCCTGACCCAGGCCCGACACTTCGCCCTTCGGACCGACCCCGGCCTGACGTGGGAGAGGGTCCGCGAGCTCTGTCGGGGGACACCCCTCCCGGTGATCCTCAAAGGGATTCTCACCGAGGAGGATGCCCGGAGGGCCTCCGAGACGGGGGTCCGGGGGATCGTGGTGTCCAATCATGGGGGCCGCCAGCTCGATGGGGCTCCCCCCACCCTGAGAGCTCTTCCGGCCGTCCTCCGAGGCGCCGGGGATCGGTTGGAGGTCTACCTCGATGGGGGTGTCCGACGGGGCTCGGACATCGCGGTCGCCCTCGCCTCCGGCGCCCGGGCGGTGGGCGTCGGACGACCCGTGGTCTGGGCCTTGTCGGTGGGGGGCCAGGCGGGCGTGGAGCGCTACTTCGGCCTTCTCCAGGAGGACCTGCGAATCACGTTGGCCCTGTTGGGATGCCAGTCCATTCAGGAGCTGGGTCCCTGGGCTCTCGGCGAAGAGTTTCCCTGAGCAGGTCCCTCGGCACCCGGGCCGTTCGGGGAGTCCCGGCTGCCTGATTCGAACAGGCGACCTGAGGATGTCCGCGGGGACCGCGGGACTCTTGAAGACCGCGGGCCAGACTACAGTCCCCCGCTCTACCTCTGAGCTAAGCCGGGCCGGGCGGACAGCCCGACGGACCTACAAAATCCCTTCGCCCAGAGACGGGCGAGCGGGTCCCCCCCTCGACCGGGGGGGGTCGGCCATCCCCGACAACAGATCACTCAGCTGGCGAAAGACCTCTTCGACCGATCCGCTCGCGGGGAGGCGACGCAGGATCCCCTTCTTCTGGTAGTGATCGAGGAGGGGCTGAGTCTCCCGATGGTAGACCTCGAGCCGGGTCCGGACCGCCTCCGGCCGATCGTCGGGCCTCTGCTCGAGGGGTGTCCGGTCGGCGTCGCAGAGCCCGGACACCTGGGGGGGATGGGTGAGCCGGTTGTATACCCGGCCACACCGGGGGCAGCTCGAGCGGGCCGTCAGCCGGTCCACGAGAAGGTCCTCCGGGAGATCGAAATAGACTACCACCTCCGGGTTCCAGAGCCGCTCAAGTTCCCGGGCCTGGAGGAGATTCCGGGGATAGCCATCAAGGACGACATTCGGAGCCGGTCGGCCCGACGGCAGCCGGGCCCGAAGGATCTCGAGGACCACTTCGTCGGGCACCAGACGGCCGGCTTTCATGTACCCTTCGGCCTGGCGTCCCCAAGGGGTTCCGGCCCGAACCTCTTGCCGCAGCAGGTCGCCGGTGGAGAGGTGAATCCAGCCCTGACGCTCGGCGAGGAGCTTGGCCTGCGTTCCTTTTCCGGCCCCGGGGGGGCCGAGAAAGACGACGTTCATGGGCCCCCCCCTCTCCTTCGGACCCTTGAGTCTGACGGGGCCATCCTCGGGTCCTCCCCGGGCCCCGCCGCCCAGGAGGGACTCCCGGGGAAGGGCTCTCGCTGACGGCGCATCCGGAGGAAGGCCCTAAAGGAAAACTCCATGCCAGAATGACATTCCCTATCCACCCAAAAAAGAGTGCCCAAAATCGGCCCTGTCGCTCCGGCGGCTTCCGGCCCGGAGGATTGGGTTGTACTTTTCCCTCGAGAACGTCCTCTCGGAGAGGACCGTTTTCTCTGTTTCTCCTTGAGACTGAGAAAGGCTCGACCCTGACCCCGGACGAGCCTGAGGGGAAGGGGAATCCGGCTCCCAGGTTCCTTGCCGGAGGTATGGAGGGGGCCACCGAACGTAAGGGAAATCCCTCTACCGGTGGCCGAGGGATCTTCACTTCCCGCCGTCGGGGGGACCGCCCACACGAGTCCCTTCGAAGGGACGACCTTCCAGGGCCGCCTGTAACTGAGCGAGGTCCCGTCCATTGACCACCGCCAAGGGGATCCGGGCCCGAGCGATCAGCTGGGCTCCCAGAAGGTCGAAGACGAATTCCTGGCCCGCCTCATCCTTCGCTCCCGCCCTCACCAGGTCCAGAAAATCCTCGAAACTGAGGACCTCGAACCTCCGGGCCTTCGGATCCCGCTTGGGATCCCGCTCGTAGATCCCCCCGCTGCTCGTGGCATTCACCAACCGCGCCGCCCGGAGTCGCTCGGCCACCATCCCGGCTACGGCGTCCGTCGTGTGCCCGGGTTCCGTTCCTCCGAGGATCACCAAACGGAAATGCTGCAGACGGGAAACCGCTTCACTCACGGTCGTCGGAACTGGGAGGGGGGCCTCGGGGGCCACCAGGAACGCCAGGAGGCGGGCGTGCAGGCGCGTGACATCGATCCCCAGCTCGTCCAGTTCCCCTTCGGTGAGGTGAAGGCTACGCCCCAGGCGGATGTACTCCCGGGCGGTCCTCCCTCCTCCCACCACCACCACGATCCGCCGGACGGTGCAGACCCGGCGCAGGAGGGCGGACAGTTCGGAGAGGTAGGTCGCGTCCTCGTGCCCCTGGATGAGGACCGAGCCTCCCAGGGAAAGGACGACGGGTCGCGGCGACTCCGGCACGCCGGGTCGAGAGGGCCCCCCCATATGGATTTGCCGTCCCGCCTCGGGTCAAGGTCAAATGGGGGCGGGTTGTGGCGGCCCTGAACATGACCGCGGATCCCCGGGAGCGGGAAAAGCGCGCCGCCGCCCGGGAGGCGGCGGGCCTGGTGCAGCCGGGGGAGACGGTGGCTGTCGGCAGCGGGTCCACGGCCCGTCGAGTTCTGGACGAGCTCGTGGCCCGGCTGGGAGAGCTCCGGGGGTGGCGACTTGTTGTGGGATCCCGGGAGATGGAGCGTCACGCCCGCCGGCGGAAGCTCCCGCTGGTCCCGTTGGAGGATGTCGATCGGTTCTCCCTCATGATCGACGGGGCGGACGAGGTGGCCCCGGACCTTACCCTGATCAAGGGGGGTGGGGGGGCCCATCTCCGGGAGAAGGTCCTGGCCCGGATGAGCGACCGACTGTTCATCGTCGTGGATCCTTCCAAGATCGTCCGTCGCTGGGGCGAACGCTCCCCCCTTCCCCTGGAGGTCGTTCCCTTCACAGTGCCCTTCGTGGCCCGCCAGCTCAAGGGAAGGAACCTCCGACCGAGCCTTCGAATGGCTCCCGTGACCGGTCCCGGGTACCGTCCCCGGGAGTTCATCACGGACAACGGCAACCGGATCCTGGATGTCCGCCTCCCCGAGGATATCGAGGATATACGGGAGTTTGAGGAGGATCTCCGGGGCATTACCGGTGTGATCGAGACGGGCCTGTTCATCGGCCTGACCCACCGGGTCCTCGTGGGGCGGTCCGACGGCCGGGTTGACGTCCTGGCCCCCCATGCGGGGGCCGCCCTTCCCACGGACGAGCGCGCGGGTATCGCCCCCTCCCCCTAGGCCCTGTTCGGGAGGATGTCCCCTCCTTTCCTGGCTCCTCCCGGTCTCCCCAGGGCCCTCGGGAGGGACAGCCTTTAAGGGACCCTCCCCTGTGGCGGGACCGAGACCCATGTCCTACCAGGGGAAGTTCATCACGGTCCGCGAGGAGGGGAAGGTCGGGATCGTCGAGATCGCCAAGGGAAAGGCCAACACCTACGACCTCCCGATGATGCGGGAGTTCGACGAGGCCATCGAAGAGGTCCGCTTCAATGACTCGATCGCGGTGGCCGTCCTCACGAGCAAGTTACCCGGGTTCTTCAGTGCCGGGGCGGACATCGAGATGCTTCGGGCGAGCGAGCCGGATTACAAGGCGATGTTCTGCCTCCATTGTCAGGAGACCCTTCTCAAGATGGAGGCGACCCCCAAAATCTTCATCGCGGCCCTCAGCGGCCACTGTGTGGGGGGTGGGCTCGAGATCGCCCTCGCCACGGACCTTCGGATGATGGCCGACGACCCCAAACTCAAGATCGGCCTGCCGGAGGTGACGCTCGGCGTCCTCCCCGGCACCGGAGGGACCCAACGGCTCCCGAGACTCATCAACAAATCCCTGGCCCTCGAGATGATGGTCACCGGACGGACCCTGAGCCCGAAGGAAGCTCTCCAGGTGGGATTGGTGAACTACCTGTACCCCCCCGAGACTTTCCTGAAGGATGTGCTGGCCTACGCCCACAAGCTCTCGGAAGGGCCGGTCCGGGCGATCGGGCTCATCAAAAGGTCTGTCCAGGAAGGTTTGGAGGCCCCCCTCGCGGTCGGGCTCGCCCTGGAACGGGAGCTGCAGAACCGATTATTCGTTACGCAGGATGCCAAGGAGGGTCTCTCCGCCTTCCTAGAAAAGAGGAAGCCCACCTTCCACGGGCGGTGAGACTCCGTAAAGGCCTTGAAGGGTTGGGGGCTTGCCGGGACCGATGGCGGAGAGATCTCCTTCCCCCGCCCCCGCGTTCAAGAGCCTCAAGGAGGGGGGCACCGTGGTCCCCGTCCGGGAGATCCTTTGGGGGTCCTCGGCGGGCGTCCGCAAGTACGAGTCGGCGGACGAGCTTCCCCCCGAGATGGCGGACCTCATCATGCGGTTGATGGTGGTCCAGTCGGACACCGAGTTTGCGTCGATCCAACAGCACCGTCCCTGGCTGGACAGCGGACCCACGTTGGAGGACCGCTGGGTCCAGGCCCGTATCGTGGCCGACGAGGCCCGTCACGCGCTCCAGGGTTGTCGCATTCTCCGGGACTTCGGGGAGGAGGGCCAGAAACGCATCGAGGCCCTCCTGCGGACCCGCGAGGGACGACACAAGCTCGACGCGTTCAACATCCCCTTTGACTCCTGGGCTGACGTGGGGGCTTTCACCTGCCTGGTGGACCGGGTCGGGGTCTACCAGCTACGGGCCTTCCAGGAGTGTTCCTATGGTCCTCTGGCCCGGGCGATGCCCCTCATGCTCAGCGAAGAGCAGCTCCACTTGAACTTCGGTTTCAATATACTCAAGCGCATGGTCCGAGAGGGGGAAAAGTACTACGGGAACCGGGACGAAGCTCAGGAGGCGGTGAACAAGTGGTACCCCCGAGCCCTTGACATGTTCGGCCACTCCGGCTCGCGGACGAGCCAGATGGCGATCGAGTGGGGGATCAAGCGCTGGACCAACGAGGAGGCCCGGGCGCGGTTCATCGCCGAAGTGAATCCCCTCCTCCAGGGCATCGGTCTCGAGGTTCCCGATCCCCTGCACGATCGACGGATCTTGTGATCCGTCGCCCCGTGACCCCCCGGGGTCGCGGACCGCAGGTTTCATCCCCTTCCAGGGAGGTCTTATCTTCCGCCATGGAGGAAGCCCCGGCCCAGGAGCCCGAACCTCGCCCCCGGTCCCCTCCCGAAGATTGGAACGCGACGGCCCGGATGACCGGGTTCCATACGGTGTCCGGTTTCTCCCTCGTCCCGGAGGCCTGCCGAAAGGGACATTGTGAGGTGCGCGGCCGGGTGGAGGAGCGGCACCTGAACATCAACCGTGTGGTCCATGGGGGGGTCTACGCCACGATCCTGGACACGGCGATGGGCGCCGCGGTCGTGAGCACCCTGGTGGGGGAAGAGGTGACCGCGACCACCAGTCTCTATGTGGAGTTTGTCCGCTCGGCCCGTTTGGGCCAGACCCTGATCGCCGAAGGGACCGTGACGCGACGGGGCCATCACATCGCCTTCGCGGACGGTCAGGTCGTCGATGAGCAGGGGGTTCTCCTGGGGCGGGCCCGGGGGACCTGGTACATCTGGTCCCACGGGAGGGGCCCCTCCTACCGGCCCTCCGTCCCCGAGCCCACGGTCCCGTCCCCCGCTCGCCGGGGTTCCCGGCCTTCGGAAGGGACCTCCGTGTGATCGGGCCTCGCCCCTCCGCGACGCACCGGTGGCGGCGAGCCCTCTCCTTCGTGGGGACTTTCCTCGTCGTGGGCCTTCTCCTCTTGGCGGTCAGTGTTCCGGTGTCCGCGACCCGCCTGGTCCTGGGATCCGGTCCCCGGCTCTCATGGGTCGGGACCTCCCCCTCGGCCGGGACGGTCGATGTGTCGTGGGAGATCTCCAATGGGGGGATCTACACGTTGGGTCCCCTCAGGTTCGCCGTGGTCGTTCTCGAGCCTCCGGCTGCGATCCTCGGGAGAGGGTCCTCCCCACCCCAAACAATCGCTCCCGGGGCCTCCGAGACCCTGACCCTCACTGTCCCGGTATCCTGGACACCGTCGTCCTCCTCAAGCTTTAGTGTCCTCTATTGGGTGAACGGCACCTACGCCGAGATCTTTCCTTTCACTTTGGGAGGGATAATGAAAGGTCCGCAGGGAGGAACCTCCCCTCCTGCGGCCGGAGGGCTCTCGAGCCCGGTGATCTCCCGTTCGGGTGTCTACGCTCGGTCGGACTTGTCGTTACCGGGGGCCTTGCCGAGATCACACCGGAGCGGACTGCGCGTCGTCCTCAGTGACCAAGATTCCCAGGAGGGGTCGCGCGAGGGATCCCCGATGATCCGCCCTCCGGCGGCCGGGGCGCTGGCGGCGCTTTCGGATTCTTCGGGGGCCCTCAGAGCGGATCGGTCCTGTATCCCTCACCGGCCCGGGACCGGGTCGTCATGACGCCCACCTCTCCGCCTTGGGCCCCGCCCCCGCCTTCGGAGACCTCCGCCTCGTCCGGGGCGGTCCGGGCCTCTCGGGTCGTCGTCGGAGTCCTCCTCATCGGTTGTGTTTACCTCGCCCTCGTGGTGCTCCCCCGGGCCCTACTCTCGGCGCTCCCCGGGAGCCTCCTGTCCGGTCTTTCGCTGGTCTCAGGTTCCCCGGCGGTCATGGCGGAAGTCTGGGGAGCGATCGCCTCCCTGCTCGTGGGAGCGCGATACATCTTGCGGCCGACCGTGCTGTACGGTCCGCTCTCCCTCGCGGTCTCCCTGGCCAGCATGGCCTACCTCTGGGCTACGGTCCCCCAGGCCTACTTCCTGGTCCAGCGATCCGGGCCCTCCCCGTTCTCCCTGAGCTTGGGATACGGGTCCTTCCTGCTTCTCCTCCTTGTCGTCCCTCTCCTCGGGTTCGCCCAGGGTTGCCTCACGGTGGTCCAGGATGCGCTTCATCCAGGAGAGAGGATCTCGCGAGAGTTCCCGAGTCCTGGTCCCCCCCCCTCCTCGCTCGGTGATGTAAACCCTTTTGTGTCCTCGGGACGTCCGTAGGACCATGCCCGGTAACAGCAAGGACACCACTCCCGAATGGAAGGATGTCCAGGAAGAGGCGGAAAAGCTCGCCAAGGAGCTGCTTCACGACTCTTTCAGTCTGGCCCGCCGAGCTCTCCACCTGGCCGATCGGGTGGGGTCCCGGATGGTCTCCACCACCGAGACCCTCTTTAAGAGGGCGGAGGAGACCTGGAACCGCCGAGTTCAGGGGAAGGGGGGGCGAACCGGGTCCCGCTGAGGACCGACCGTCCTCCCCCGCCGCAGTCCCTCCGGCAAGGCTGAAATAGCTCTCCCCTTGTGTCCGGTTCGCTGACGGCCAAAGCGGCGGGGAAACACCCGGTCCCATTCCGAACCCGGAAGTTAAGCCCGCTGGCGTTCCGCGTGGTACTGAAGTGCGCGAGCCTACGGGAAGCGCGGAAAGCTGTCAGCACTTCCCCGGATCCTCCGGGGGTCCGGGGCCCGAGGTCTCTCAGGTCGATCCGACATCCCGGGGCCCGGGCCCTTTGACACCGAGGGCCGTGCCGGAGGAAGGTCAGGTACCGACGGGAGAGGGCCGGACGGTCCCCTACCCTGTCGCCACGAGGTAGGCGGCCAGAGCTATCCCCACCGCAACGAGGACCCCGGCCAGCACGAGGTCGATGCCGGAGGGATGCTCATAGTTCTGGGAGTCGATCCCTTTCTGCACCCGGCGAAAACGAAAGCCGGCCAGGCCCACCAAGAGACTCCCCAGGAGGACGAGCAGGACCCCCACGAGCTCGCTGCCCAGGGAGGGGGAGGCCGAGGAGCCTGTGCTGAACTCCCTCAGGAAGAGCCCGAAGCGGGCCACGATGAATCCGAGGCCCATGACCGCGATGGAGGTCCGCACCCAGGCGAGGAAGGTTCTCTCGTTGGCGAGGTGATCGCTCAGGGAGTCCGGCACGGGGCCGGTGGAGGGCCCCCGGGGAGATACCCTTGTTGGCCCGACCAAAGGCCCTTCCCTGGCGGGCCGGAAAGTCCAAGAGGGGGTCCCCCCCTGCCCCGGGGTATGCCCTTTCCCGAACCCGTCCGGCGCCTTCCCCGAGGGGATCTCTTCGGAGCGACCGTTTACATCCATGACACCCCCTCCAGCCAGGTCCTCTTCATCGAGGCTCCCCCGGATCGAGCGGTCCGGGTCCCCCGTCATACCCACGATGTGGAGTGGGGTTTCGTGGTGGAGGGGGAGATTTTCATGGACCTTGATGGCCACCCGGAGAGACATCCCGCGGGGAGCCAGCACCTGATCCCGGCGGGGCTCCCCCACAGCTTCGAGTTCGCCCCGGGGACGATGAGCGTCCACTACTTCGCGGAACGGAGGATGTCCCTCCCATGACCCCGCCCAAGACGGGGGGCCCCCTGGAGATCGGGAACAGGAGGGAGGGAAGGCCGTGATCTTCGGGGCCCACATCGGGATCTCTGGAGGGCTCCAGAAGGCCCCGGAAGAGGGACGGAAGATCGGGTGCGAGACGATCCAGATCTTCTCAAAGAACCAGCAGCAATGGGCGGCCCCCCCTCTCGACCCGGCGGTGGCCGAGGAGTTCCGCCGGGAGGTCCGGAGGGTGGGATATCCCATGACTGCGGCCCACGCCTCCTATCTCCTGAACCTCGGGACCCCCGATCCCAAACTTCACGAAAGGTCCGTGGAGGGGCTCGTCATCGAGCTGCAGCGGGCGGAGGCCCTCGGACTGACCTATGTGGTCCTCCACCCTGGGGCCCATACGGGCGCCGGCGTGGAATCCGGCCTCTCCTCGATCGTCCGCGGTATCCAGAAGGCCTTCGATGCCACGGCGGGGTTTCGCGTCCGTCTCCTTCTCGAAAATGCGGCCGGTCAGGGGTCCACGCTCGGGTCCACCTTCGAGGAACTGGGCTCGATGCTGGAGGGGGTCGGGGAGCCGGCCCGCCTGGGCCTGTGCCTGGACACCTGCCATGCCTTCGCGGCGGGTTGGGACCTTCGCACGGAGAAGGGGTATCGGGCCTTTGTCGATAAGATCGAAGAATCCGTGGGTCTGGAGCGGGTCCAGTTTTTCCATCTCAACGACGCCCGGGAAGAGCTGGGAAGCCGGGTCGACCGGCACGCCCACATCGGAGAAGGGTCCCTCGGGCTCGTCGCCTTCCGTCGGCTGGTCAACGATCCCCTTTTCCGCCACCACGGGGGCGTCCTGGAGACCCCCGTGGAGAACGCAACGCGCACCCATCCCTATCTCGATTACGAGCGGGACCTGAGGACCTTGAAGACCCTGCGCAAGAGGTCCTGATCCCTCGGGTGTCCCCCCCGGGACGGGAGAGATGAGCTTATGCCCCCTCATCCGCTGAAATACAGGGGGTCCCTCCTTGTCTTCGGAACTGGAGCCTTCCGTCCCCCTGACCGACGTGGAGCGACGCGTCCTCACCTACGTGGGGACGCGAGGTTCTCCCGACGGCGTGGCCTACGACGACCTCTTGGGGGCCCTGGGGGGTCCCTTGCTCGGGGTCGAGCCCCGGGACCTGACGGAGGCGGTGGAGGGTCTCGAGAGACGGGGCTATCTGGAGGATCTCGCCTCCCCGGGTCAATCGCGTCGCTGGCGCGCGGTTTCGGGACTGAGGGGGGGGACCCCCGGTTCCGGGACCGACCCTGAAGGGCGGATCCCCGGGAGCGTGGATATGGAAGACCGGGAGAAGATGCTGGACCAGAGGGATGAGGATATCCGCAAGCGCCTGAAGCTTGTGATCGAGAGGGAAGAGGCGGTCCGGGCCGCGGAAAGCAAACTCCGGGACGAGGAGAAGCGCCTTCTCGAGGAGGAAGAACGGCTGGCCCAACGTAGCCGGCAGCTCGACCAGGAGAAGGCCGAGCACGAAAGGGCCCTGGCGGAAACTCGTCAACAGCTCGAGACGGAGAAGGCGGCGACCCAAGCCAAACAGCGGGAGCTGCAGGCCGCCGCGCACGCGCTCGAGCGTCACCAGTTCGAACTGGACCAACAAGAGGAGAGGATCAAGCAGATCCGGGCCAGCCAGGAGAGACGGGAACAGGAGCTCCAGGTGAAGACCCAGGAGCTCGCCCAGAAGGAGGCTCTCCTGCATAAGGCGGAGGACGAGCTCCATGCCCACCTGACCACGATCAAGGGGCATCTGGCCAACGTCCGGAGCATGGAGCAGAGCGTCGACCAGGTCCACCAGGCCGTGAGCTCATCCCGCAACTCGCGCAAGGCCTGAGGCGGGATGCGAAGGGCCGGTGGAACTTAAGTAGGGGGGCCCAGTCCGGCCTCCCGATGGCGGAGGAGTACCCTGCCGTCCTTCTCCAGGAATTGCGCGAACGGGCCCTGGAGATCCGCCGGGATGTTCTTCGGATGACCCACCGGGCGGGCAGTGGTCATCCGGGCGGAAGCCTGTCCGCGACAGACCTCCTGACAGTCCTTTTCTTCCACGAGCTGCGCCTGGACCCTCGAGACCCCCACTGGCCGGGACGGGACCGCTTCGTTCTGTCCAAGGGGCACGCGGCCCCCGCCCTGTACTCCGCGATGGCCCATCGGGGGTTCTTTCCCGTGGAGGAGCTCTGGACCCTGCGGCAGCTGGGCAGTCGCCTTCAGGGGCACGTGGATGCCCGGAAGCTGCCCGGAGTGGAAGCCTCCACCGGCTGTCTCGCCCAGGGGGTCTCCATGTCGGTGGGCATGGCCCTTGACGCCCGGTTGGAACGACGCGATACCCGCGTCTACGTCATGATCGGGGACGGGGAATGCCAGGAGGGTCAGACGTGGGAGGCTTTCATGGCCGCCTCCCACTGGCACCTGGACAACCTGGTCGGCATCCTCGACCGTAACGGCCTCGAAACCGATGGGAGTACGGAAGACATCATGGCCCTGGAGCCCCTTGAGGACAAGATCCGGGCCTTCGGCTGGCACACCCGGGTCCTCGACGGACACGACTTTTCCCAGATCCTGGACGCCCTGGCGGAGGCCCGAGGGGTCCACGGACGGCCCAGCATGCTCATCGCCCGAACCGTCAAAGGCAAAGGGGTGAGCTTTATGGAGGGCCAGGCCGCCTGGCATGGGAAGGCCCCCAACGCGCAGGAGTTAGCGCGAGGCCTCCGGGAGCTGGGGGTGGAGACCTGATGGGGGCCTCGGCGAGCGGTCTCTCCCGTCCGACCACACCCCCCCCGAAGCTCGCGACCCGTCCCGTGGAATCGCTGAGGGACGCCTACGGCCGCACCCTCGTGGACCTCGGCGGGCAGGACCCCCGTCTTGTGGTCCTGGATGCGGACCTCTCGGGTTCCACCCGCACCGCCCTCTTCGGGAAGACTTTCCCGGACCGGTTCTTCAATGTCGGGGTGGCGGAGCAGAACATGATCTCCATCGCGGCCGGCCTGGCGAGCCAGGGTCGCGTGGTCTTTGCGAGCACTTTCGCGGTCTTTGCCGCGGGGCTCGCGTACAACGCGGTGAGGCAATCGGTGGGGTACAACCGTTTGCCCGTGAAGATCGTCGCCACCCACGGGGGGCTCACCGTCGGAGGGGATGGCGGAACGCACCAGATGCTCGAGGACCTCGGGCTGATGCGTGGTGTTCCCGGCATGACGGTGGTGGTCCCGGCCGATGCGCCGGAGACGGCGAGCGCCACCCGGGCCCTGTACGCGACCGAGGGGCCGGCATACATGCGCCTGTCGCGGGAAAACTTCCCGGTGGTCACGGACGGACACTTCCGATTGGGGGAGTTTGGGGTGCTTCGCGAGGGCAAGGATCTCACGATCCTCGCTCAGGGGGTCATGGCCTCCCGCGCCCTTGACGCGGCGGAGACCCTCGCCCAGGTGGGCCTCGATGTCCGGGTCCTGAACGCGTCCTCCCTCAAGCCTTTGGACGAACGATCGATCCTCAAGGCGGCGCGGGAGACCGGGGCCCTCCTGACCCTGGAAGAACACAGCGTCCTCACGGGGCTCGGATCGGCCGTCGCTTGCGTGACCGCCGAGCGGTACCCGGTGCCGGTTCGGCGCGTGGGGACGGCCGATGTCTTCGGGGAATCCGGGGACCCCTGGGCTCTGCTCGAAGAGTACGGGCTCGGGGTCGAACGCATCCTGGACGTGGCCTGGGAGCTCCTCCAGGAACGCGGTCGCGTCAGTTAGCGTGTATTTCCGCGGGGGCCGGGGGTCCCGGAGGTCTTCGGTCTTCCCCGGGCGTTCCCCCCGGGGGATGGGGAAGGGGAACGTCCCGGCTCCCGGGACACGATGCGGACATTCCCTTCCCCCGGGCACCGAGCGTCTCTGGGAAGCGTCTCACCAAGGCGGAAGGGTCGCGGTCCCGGGGCCGGCCTGGACCATCCCTGTCCTTCCCAGGAACACGGGGCCGCAGGGGAGGAGGGCCCGGCGGAACATTATAGGCCCCCCTTCATGTCGGATGGGGGACCCCCCCGGAGGTAAGGCGAACCATGAAACTGTTCTTGGACACGGCCAACGTGGAAGAGGTCCGGACCGCGGCGCGATGGGGAATCTTGGACGGGGTCACCACGAACCCCACGCTGGTCGCCAAGGAGGGGCGTCAGTTCCGCGAAGTTCTGAGAGATATCACCCAGATCGTGGAGGGACCGGTCTCCGCGGAGGTCATCTCGACGAAGGCCGACGAGATGGTCCGGGAAGGGCGGGATCTCGCCTCCATCCACCCCAACATCTACGTCAAGATCCCCATGACCACCGAAGGGCTCCAGGCGACGCGACGCCTTCGGTCCGAGGGGATCCGGGTGAACATGACACTGGTCTTTTCGCCCCTGCAGGCCCTCCTCTGCGCCAAGGTGGGGGCTACCTTCGTCAGTCCCTTCATCGGTCGCCTGGACGATCACGGTCAGACGGGCATGGACCTGATCCGGGAGATCGCCACGATCTACCGGAACTACCAATTCTCCACGGAGATCCTCGTGGCCTCCGTCCGTCATCCTGTCCATGTGAAGGAGGCGGCGCTGGTGGGGGCGCACATCTGCACCATGCCCTTCTCCGTCCTGGAGAAGTTGCCCCGTCACCCCCTGACGGACCTTGGCCTGGAACGCTTCCTCAAGGATTGGAAAAGGGTCCCGAAGGCCTAGGGGTCGGGACACCTCGTCCATGACCGGCGAAGGGATCCCCGGGGACGGGGCGCCATCCGAGGACCTGGCCCGGCGCTTGCAAAGGTACCTGGAGATCACGACGCGGGCCCTGACCTTGGTACGGGTGGCCCCCCCGGAACGATCCTTCCTCCACCGGGGTGGCCAGGACATGCTGGATATGGCCCGGACCTACTTGGAGGACGCCCGGCACTTCCGGGCCCGAGGGGACCTGGCTCGGGCTCTGGCGGCGGTCAGTTACGCCCATGGATGGATCGATGCGGGGGTCCGCCTGGGGCTCCTAGACGGAGGGGACAACGACGAGATCTTCACCCAGTTCTCCTAGGGCCCGAGCCGTCCGCCTCGTATCGTCCGCCGAGGTCCGGAGCTGGCAGACCGAGCTCGAGCGTCTGACCCGCGAGCGGGATCGCCTCTTCGAACAGGCCCGATCGATCCGGCGCGCCTGTCAGCGGGCGATGGGGGAGATGCACCGGACCGGACGGCCCTCGAGGGACGTCGAGCGGCAAAGGGGCCCTGTCCGCCGGCTCCGACGGGAGGCCGAACGGGCGCACGCCCTCGACCTAGTCCAGGACGCCCTGCAGGAGTACGTCGAAGCGGAGCTGCTCGCCTCGGTCCTGCAGGATCGAGAGCTTTCCAGCCCTCGAGAGTTGGGGATCCCGCTCCCCGCCTACCTTCTCGGCCTCGGGGACCTCGCCGGGGAGCTCCGGCGACGGGTCCTTACCCTTCTCGGTCGGGATCGGCTCTCGGAGGCCCAGAGGGCCCTCGATCTCCTGGAAAGATTGGTGGAGGTCCTCCAGTCGCTCGACGCGCCTCGCAGCCTGGTCCCCCTGAAGCCCAAGCAGGACACCGCCCGGGCCCTCCTGGAGAGGACCCGAGGGGACTGGGTCCTCGCCTCCCTCTTGCTTCGGATTTCCCTTCCGGCGGGGGCGCGCCGATCCTGGGTCACCCCGCCCGAAGACGAGATGGGGGGGGAGTTATCCCGGGCACCCCGATGAGAGCCGAGACCGAGCACACCGTGGGAATCATCGGCGGCAGCGGACTGTACGAATCGGGCCTCTTTTCGACCCAGCAGACCCACCGGGTCGCCACGCCCTGGGGGGCCCCCTCGGCTCCCATCGAGGAGGGGTCCCTGGAGGGCGTGCGCGTCCTCTTTCTGTCCCGGCACGGCCCGGGTCACACCATCCCCGCCCACCGCGTCAACTACCGGGCCAACATCGATGCGCTGGCCCAACTGGGCGCGCGGGCGATCCTGACCGTGAACTCGGTGGGTTCCCTGCGGGAGCAGCTGTCCCCGGGAACCCTGGTGCTTCCCGAGCAGTTCGTGGATTGGACCCGACAGCGTCCCACGACGTTCTTTGATGGGGGACGGACCTACCATGTGGGCATGGCCGACCCGTTTTGCCCCGTCCTCGAACGGGTGGTCGCGGAGGCCTCGCAGACCCTCCGCCTGGACCTTCATCGGGGCGGGACCTACGTCTGCATCGAGGGGCCCCGGTTCTCCACGCGCGCGGAAAGCCGTTTGTTCCGGACGTTCGCCGACATCATCGGGATGACGCTGGTGCCGGAGTGTACCCTCGCCCGGGAGAGGCAGATCTGCTACCGGCCCATTTGCATGGTCACGGACTACGACGTGTGGGCGGACCATCCGGTCGAGGCTCATGAAGTGAGCCGGGTCCTCCGGGAAAATGTGCGGCGCGTTCGGGACCTCTTGCGGGCGGCCGTCCCGCGGGTCCCGGCCCACCGAGACTGCCCTTGTCCCCGGGCCCTGGAAGGGGCCGCCCTTTAGCCCGGCAGGCCCGAAATCGGAGGCCCTGGTGAGGACTAAATCTTCAAGTATTTATGGGTGTTCGAATAATATATGGCCACAGCAAACGAGCCATCCGCCGGCGAGTCGGACGGGGAGCGACTCCTCCGAGCCCTTCGGCTCTGTTACTGGAAGGTCATGAGCCGCCTCGACGACCGGCTCGGCGAGAGCGGGCTGACCTCGCGCCAGGTCCTCTTCCTGAAGACCCTGTCGGAAATCGGGGCCTGCAACTCGCGGGCCTTGTGCGAGGCCATGGCGGTGACCCCCGCCGACATCACCGGTCTCGCCGACCGGCTCCAAGCCGGGAAATTTATCCGACGTGTCCGGGCCCGGGTGGATCGGCGTCAGGTTATCCTGGAGATGACGGATAAGGGACGCAAAGCCCTCGCGAAGGCCCAGGAGATCCGCGAGCGTTTTCTGAAGGACCTCCTCAAGGAGATCTCGGACCAGGAACTCCGCGTGATGCTGTCCGGCCTGGACCGGATCCTGGAGTTCCTCGACCGGGCCGGTCCTCTGGCCGCGGCCCGCTCCCGGGCCCAGGCCCGGAAACCGTCAGGGACGGGGGGCTAGGAGCCTTGCGCCCCCGATGGGGGGCTTCGCCGGACCGTGATCGGGATCACGTTCGCCGCGAACTCGATCTCCGCGATGGCCACCGGGTCCACCAGATCGGGGGGGACGTCCACGAGGATGGGCGCGCCGAGCGAGATCTGGAGCGCCCGAGCCCCCAGGATCCGGGCCTTCTCGAACCGCGTGTATTGTTCGGGGCTAAAGGGGGGTTCGGTTGTCGCCTTCGGAGTCACCTGTGGACCCTCCTGTGAGACCGATGCCCCGTGAGCATCCAGGGAAAGCAAGGCGGCTGGGACATCCGGCACCCTATTTAAGTCTGACGAGAATTCGTCGAGGGAGGCGGGGGCCCTCGGCCTCCCGGCGGGGGGACCTGCACCCCCGGCCCTTCGGGGGTCAGCAGACCCCGGGCGGTCCACCGAGAGGGAAGCCCTTCAGGTCGAAGAAGCCTTCTCGAGGTTCTCAAGTCCTCCGCGTCTCACAGCTCCTTTCGGACCTGCGCGGCGGAGTGCGGGACCCCCTCGGACTCGTGGTCCTCCCATGATCGTCGTGGGGGCCGCGGTTGGGGCCGGCCTGCTCTTTGTGGTCGCCTATGGCCTCTTTGCCTGGCGGGAGCAATGGAGGACGTGGGTGGCCGCTGCGTTCTCCCTCGCGGGGTTGGGTCTCGCCGCGTCCGCCGGGGAGATCCCCTGGAGCGGGGTGGGGGTCTGTCAGATCTTCGGATACCGTCCCCCGGGGAGTCCCTGGGGGTTGTGCCCCTCCAGTGGGTACGTGGAATGGGACACGTTGGGACTCCTCCTGGGACTGTTTGCGCTGACCCAGCTCCTCGCCGAGCAGGGGATCTTTCAGCGTCTGGCCTGGAGGATCGCGATCGGATCGCGGGGGAGGACATGGGTCCTGTTCGCCGGACTGAGCCTGGCCACGTTCGCCTTGAGCGCCTTCGTCAACTCCATCACCGTCATGCTCGTGATGGCCGCGGTAACCCTCGAGATCTGCCGGAACCTGGGGCGGTCTCCCCTCCCCTACCTGATGGCAGAGATCTCCGCGTCCAACGCGGGGGGCGCGGCCACGTTCGTGGGGGATCCTCCCAACGTGATCCTCGGGACGTACTTTGGTCTCAGCTTCAACGATTTTCTCGCCCACGCGGCCCCTCTGGCGCTCGCCGGTTTCGTCACCACGCTCCTCGGGTTCTGGCTCTGGCACCGCCGAGATCTCCGGCGCTCCCCGGCCCCTCGGGTGGTCCCGAGGACGGGATCGGCCCTTCCTCCTCTGAAGGGCCGAGCCGCGGCCTACGCGGTCTTCGCCTTCGCCTTGACCCTCGGTCTTCTCGTAATCAACCCTCTGATCCCGCCGAGCGTCGGAGAGATCGGCCTCGCGGGGTTTGCTCTGGCGATCCTGGGGGCCGGACGGAAGGGCTGGCGACGGCTCCTGAAGGACGTCGACTGGGGGACGCTGGGCTTCTTCTTCTTCCTCTTTCTTCTCGTCGGATCCCTGGAGGCGACGGGGGATATCGGGCAGCTGGCCCAAGGGATCTCGCGGATCGGAGGAACCAACGCTCTCCTGACGGGAAGCCTCCTCCTCTGGCTCCTGGGACTCTTGTCCTCGGTCATCGACAACGTTCCCTTGGCCGCGACCGCCGCGCCGCTGATCGGCACCCTGCACGCCCACAGCGGGATCCCGATCCGGTCCCTGGTCTATCCCACCGCCGTCGGCGTGGACATCGGGGGTAACGGAACTCCGATCGGCGCCACGGCCAATGTGGTGGGGTTGGCCGTGGCCCGGCAACAGGGATCACCCATATCCTGGAGGACCTACGTCGCGGAGGCTTTTCCGATCATGGTCGCCGCCCTGGCCTCCGCGAACCTCATGCTCTTTCTGCTGCTGCGCTGATCCCGCGGGGGAGATCTCTACGATCCGGGCCAGGTTCACATCGACCCCGCCCCTTGGCCGGAATCCTTCCGCCCCTTCCGGCAATCTCGGACCCGCCCCTGTCTCGTGCGAGAGATGGGATCTCCCGGGACGCCGTGCGACCTTCCCGCCAGAAGCCCCTCCTTCGCGAGCGTGACGGTTGAGACCGCAAGGAAACCTGTCCGAGGTCTGTTCTGGTTTGGTCACGGTCCCGATTCCCTCGGGACCGCCGGAGGGCCTCCGGGTGAGTTCCCGCCTCGATGACGGGGTGGTTGAGGGGGCCGAGGCGGGGCGCGTGGGGATCTTCCAGAAACTCGGGAGGTGTCGGCCACTCATTCCCGGTCCTTTGCCCCGGCGCCGAGAGAACGCAGGTGACAGGACTCCCGGTCAGTGCTCGGACGTCTCTTCGTCCTGTCCCAGGTCCACGGGGAAAGGGACCTCGACGCCTTCCAGGGTGATGAGGCTGTCCGGGACCCCGCGCCGGGTCTCCCGGACGAGCCGCCGGAGCTTGTCCCGTCGGTCGACCACCTCGATGACAACGGGGAGGTCCTGGTTCATACGCAGGGGTTGCGTGGCGTGAATCCGGCTCTGCTTTCCGAATCCATAGGTCCCCACGAGGACGGTCGCGCCCCAGACCCCCTGGGCCCGAAGGAATTGGACAACCGCCCGATATCCCGGGGTCCCCTCGAACCGATCGCTCTCGCCCACGTAGATGGTCATTCGGACGGCGTCCTGCGGCGGGATTCTCGTGTTCATGCCCGGCTCAAGGCGAGACCTAAGATCATCGCGGCCCAACCCCCCAACAGGCAGCCCCCCACGTTCAGGAGGACGTTCAGGGCCCCCCACATCCATTGTCCTTCCGCCAGGAAATTCAGGGTCTCCAGGGTAAAGGTGGAGAAGGTGGTGTACCCCCTGATGACCCCGAGAAAGAGAAGGGTCCAACCCTCCGCTCCGAGGAGGGTCCCCCCCCGGCTCGCGTAAAACAACGCCACCAGGGCGAATGTTCTCGTCAAATTTACCACCCACGTCCCCCAGGGGAAGTCTCCCGAAGTGGTCCAGCCGCTGACCCCCCAACGAAGGAGGCTTCCGACGGCTCCCCCGATCCCGACCCAGGCCGCCACTTCCACCGCCGATTGATCCATCGTTCGCACCTCCGTCCCTCGGGCGAGCGCACAGGGTCTCCCCCGTTGGTCGTCCAGGAGTCATCAGCCCGGGGCGGAGGGCGGTTGGCGGTGGACTCCATCACCGAGATGGCGCCGCCGGAGGCCGAGATATTTAAACGGACCCCCCCGGGCGAAAGGCCCCGCGGATTCCTGCCGGTCCTTCCCGCAAAGGTCGCGGGTTCGAAGTTGTCCTCGGATCCTTCCCGAGATCGTCCCGCCACGCGTTCGTCAAGTCCGCCGCGATGGGCGAGGAGCTCGTCGCCGAAGAGACGACGAGGCTCTTCTCTTTCGGGGGCGAGCGACGTGGCCGAACCCTTCCAGCCAATGTCCATCCGGGTCCTCGAAATAGACCACGCGCGAGCGACCCTCCACAAAGTCGAGCTTCTTCCGGGCCCCGGCCCTTTGGGCGATTTTCACCCAGTCTTCGATCGAGGGGGCGAAGAAACCGAAATGGTCGAACTCTTCGCCCGGCCGGAACGGGACGTAATACCGGCTCCCCTGGGGGTAGTAGTTGAGCTCCAACCGGTGCGCACTCCCCGGAAACTTGAGCTGCACCCAACGACCCCCATGCTCCATCGTCCCGCGCGCGGCGATCCGGAATCCGAGTTGCTGGTAGAACCGGATGGCCCGGTCCAGGTTTCGCACCCGGACGCCGCTGTACAGAAACCGGAATCGGGAGCGCACGAGGGAAGACCAGTGTTCCGTGAACTTAACTATGACCGGGGAGTCTTCCTCTTCCTGTGGACGATGTGGCGGAGCTCCCGGCCAAGATCCTCGGCTCCGATCCCGGGAGCCCCGATCCTCGCCCGCCGGCCCGGACGCCTGGGATCTTGTCGGCCGATTGGAGAGCTCGTGTACTTGTCTCCGACTGCGGTTCCTCCCTTCGGTTCGAGCGTTTTCCACCTTCGACCCGAGGGACCTCAAGCGGGCACTGCCTCCGGCCTTAGACCCAGATTCCCACGATTTCAGAAGTGTCGACGATTCGGCTGGTCATTGGGTTAGAGGGCATGTCCTCCCGGCGTTGACCCGGAAGGTGGCGCGGTCGGATCCGGGTGGGACGGTGTTCAGGGTCTCCTGTTCTCGTTCCCGGGGGCGAACCGCCAGCTCGGGTACCAGTACTTGAGATGCGGTAAGGCCTCGTCCCACTCCGCCGAACCCACGACCTGGAGAGGAAGCAGCTCTGGTTCGCCGCCGGGTTGATGGATTCGGAACCCCCAGCGCAACCCCACGATCGGCACGATATCCTCTTCGGCGGGGCGGAATATTGTGAGGGGAGTGAGGAAGAGGTCCGCCCTCCAGTGGATCCGTGGCCGCCCGGGGAAAAAGGGAGCATCGTAAATCGTAGGATGATAACCCAAAGCACAGAAGGGCACACCCCGGTCCCTCAGAGCGGGGATCGGATCAGGACTCCAGTCTTCGTAAGAACCGTCCTCCCGAAGATGCGCGATGACCTGGATCCACCCATACCAGTTGACGTACCCCTGCCCGGTGGAGTCGACCTCCACCTTGATCACCGGAAACCCCCGGACCCGCGGGTCCAGTCCAATGTAGGGGATGGCCCCGAATCCGGAGGCTTCGGGCCCCGAATTCGGCGCGTACCAGACCGACACCCGGATCCGGCGACCTTCGAAATCCACGTGGCGCACAAGCGTCGGGGCCTGAGCAAAGAAGGGCTCGTGCACAAGGAGGAATGAGGCGAACTTCCTCAAATACCAGTCCCCCCGCGGCCTCCATTCCTGGCAAGTCTCAGCTACACCGAGGGAGGCCGGCGAAATAGGCCCGCCTCGGGCGGGCCCGGCGTCGCGCCGAAGCCCGGTTGGCCTTTCGTGGGTGTTCTCGTCTTCCGCACGAAGGAGGGGGGACAAGTGCGGCCAGCGGGATTTGAACCCGCGTCGATGGCTTGGCAAGCCACCGTTCTAACCAGGCTATACTATGGCCGCATCCTCGGGCGAGTCGGGAATGACGGACAAGGCCCCCCCATATAAATTCGTGGAAGCCCCTTCCGAGGAACCTCGTTGCGGAGGGTTAAGTGGACCCAGAGGCCTCCCGCTTCGGATGGAGCCGGGGGAACGACGTTCGAGCCGCCTCCTGTGGCGCTCCCCGCTCTTTCGCCTCTACGAGGACTTCTGGACGTTCTCCGGAGAACGTCAGAGGATCCCCTACACCCGCTTCGAGGGCCCCTCTTACGCCGCCGTCGTCCCGGTCACGAGGGACGGAGAGCTCATTCTGGTGAAGAACTACCGGCCCCCTGTGCGCGAATTCCTGTGGGAACTCCCCGGCGGGATCATCGAGGCTGGTGAACGCCCCGAGACAGCGGCCCGCCGGGAGCTCTGGGAGGAGACGGGATTCCGGGCCGGGAGCTGGCACCCCCTCGGCTGGCACTACCCGTCTCCTCACCTCATGCGGAGCCGCGGGTACCTGTTCCTCGCGACGGGCCTCGAGGAAGGCTCGGGACCACCGGCCCCTCCGGACCCCCGAGAGATCGTAAGGCCGGTCCGCGTTCCCCTGAAAAGGGCCTACTCGCTCCTTCGCACCGGCCGGATCCGGCAGGCGACGGCGCTCCTGGGACTCCTCCTGGCCGAGCCGCTTCTGCGCCCACGGATCGGGAGGCGTACCCGTGACGGAAAATGAGGATCCCCGCGGCCCCCTGCGGGAGGGCGAGGTCGTCCTCCTGAGACGTCGGGAGGGGGAGAGCCACATCCTCCCTCTGCGCTCCGAACCGCAGGTCCTTCCGGGACTGGGGGTCTTCGCCCTGGGATCGGCCATCGGCCAACGGGAGGGGATCGAACTCACGGTGGCCGGGCGGGCCTATCGGGTCCTTCGTCCCCGCCCGAAGGATTACCTCGCCCACCTGCGTCGCCGATCTCAGATCATCACCCCCAAGGATGGCCAATACCTTCTCTACCTGGCCGGCGTCCGGCCCGGGGACCAGGTCCTGGAGGCGGGGACGGGCAGCGGGAGCCTGACCGTTCTGCTCGCCCTGGCCGTGGGCGAGACCGGCCGCGTGGTCAGCTACGATCGGCGCCCGGACCACCTGGAATTCGCCCGAACCAACCTGGAACGTTTCGGCCTCCTCTCCCGGGTCGATCTCCGCCAGAAGGATGTGTCCGAGGGGTTCGAGGAACAGGACGCGGACGCCGTCCTGCTGGACCTTCCCGAGCCCTGGCGGGTGACCCGGGCCGCCTGGGAGGCCCTGCGCCTCGGAGGGCACCTGACCACCTACACCCCCACCTACAACCAACTCGAGCAGAGCGTCCGGGCCCTTCGGTCCCAGGGATTTGAAGAGATCCGCGCCCTGGAGCTCTTGGAAAGGAACCTCCACGTCGGGGACGGGGGGACCCGTCCCGAATTCGATATGCTCGGTCACACGGGGTTCCTAGCCTCTGGGCGAAAGGTGGGCTGACCGAGAGGAGCGGACCCTTGACGACCCCGGGCCTCGCGACCGCCGCCATCCTGGCCTTAATCCCCGCCGGGCTGGTGCTCTTCGCCGTCCTCGACCGTTACGCCGCCCCCCGGGTCCCGGAGAGCCGGTTTGATGAGCGTAAGCTCCTCCTCGCCTTTGTGGTCGGGATCCCGGCGGGCCTGCCTCTGGCCATTCTCTTCCTGCTCTTCACCCGCGCCTGGGCCACCTTGGCCTGGGAGACCGCCGCGATCTACGCGGTCCTCTTCGCGGCCGTCGCGGCAGTGGAACGGCGCCTCTTCCTCCAGTTCGGGACCTTTGGCGGTCGACCCCGGCCGTCCCTCCGGGCCGCCTTCTACGCCTTCGGGCTCGGAGGCGGCAACGCCGTGGTGGTTGCCCTCGCCACGACCCTGTCGGATTTCACCTCCGGGATCCCCGGCCCGGAGATCCTGGGGCTCTTCTTCCTCCTCTCTTGCGATCTTGCCCTCATCGAGGGGTACGCCGGGATCCGAACGGCCCGGGCTCGTCGTGAGGGATTCTCCTGGCTCCCCCCCCTCGATGTCCTCGCGATCGAGGCCGTGACCCTTCCCGTGGTCGGAACACTGTATCTGTCCCTGGGATTCGTGAAGGTGGCCCTCCTGCTGACCTGGCTGCTCGCCGCCATCATCCTCCTGACCCGGGAGGAACAGCGGACTCTCCGGCCCCTGTTGCGGCGGCGACCGGCGGGAGGGCCCCGATTCGGAAGAAAGGATGGTTCCCACCCCCTCCCTGAAGGAGCGGGATCGCCGGTCCCCGACCCGGAGAGGGGCGAGCCCGCCCCTTCCGGGAAGGAGGGCCCCTCCGAAGAGGATTCGAGCTGAGCCCGGAGAAGGATCGCCTCCCCGGCCTTGGGGAACCGGATCAGCCCTGGCGGACCGACCAGCTTTGGACCCCGTTGAGATCGAAGGAGAACTCGACGACGCGACCTCCCGCGTCAGTGACGGCCCGGGCCACATCCGCCCTTCGAGCAAAGTCACAGAACAGGAGGAGGTAACCTCCCCCTCCGGCCCCCACCAGCTTCCCTCCGAGGGCCCCGGCCTGGCGGGCGTTGTCGTAGAAGCGGTCAATGGAGGGGTTGGTGATCCCTTCTGTGAAGCGTTTCTTGAGCTCCCACCCCTGGTGCAACAACCGCCCCATCTCGTCGATGTTCCCCCGCAGGAGTTCGTTTTTCATCTGGATCGCGAGGGCCTTGGTCGCGTCCAGGGCTTCCACCGTGTCGGACCGACGAGAGGAGTAGTTCGCCTGTTGGCGTTCGATGATGTTATCGGAGTAGTGGCTGGTCCCGGTGTAGCACAGGAGAAGACGGTAGGCCAGCTCGTTGAGAGTCTCCCGCGGGATTTTCAGGGGGTTGACGATGGTCCCGTTACGCGTGAACTCTATGAAGTTGAACCCGCCGAAGGCGGCGGCATACTGGTCCTGTCGCCCCCCCTTGGCTCCGAATTCCACCCTTTCGATGCGGTACGCCAGCTCCGCCACCTCGTACGGCGTCCACGGTTGACGCAGGTACCTCTGAAAGGCCCCCACGAGAGCCACGGCCATCGCGGACGAAGACCCCAGGCCGGTCCGGGGGGGCGCGTCGGAATGGAGGTAGAGCTCCAAGGTGTCGTCCGCGCGGGGATCGGGAGGGGGCGCCCGCAGCACTTTCAGGGCCGCCTTGACCAGATCGAGCTCTCCATTGTAAAGCAGGTCCTCCGGCATCTGGTAGTTGGCGGTCACATTGTAGTCCAGGGAGTGGACCCGCGTGGCGCCTCCCTGCCCGTTGTGGACTCGAAGGGTGGCGTAGGCGTACTTGTCGATGGTACAGTTCAGGACCGCCCCTCCCCTTTCCTCCGGGTAGGGCGAGACGTCCGTCCCCCCTCCCGCAAAGCTCACCCGCAAAGGGGCCTTGCATCGAACAATCTCCATCGGCGCGGGCCGGCATGGAGGGAGGGATAAATATATCGGGGCGGTGGACGCCCTTTCCCGGGAGGCTAGAGATGCGCCGGACATCGGAGGCCGGATCGAAGGACCCCGGACCCGAACCGCCAGGGGTCCCCGCCCCCGGCCTCCCCGCCCCTTCCTGGACATCCCGTTGGCGGTATCAGTTGCGCCGTTGGCGATTCCCGATCTCCGCCCTCGTTCTGGGGGTCGGGGCGGCTCTCTCCCTGATCGCGTTCGCCGCGTGGAGCCCCTTGATCAACCAGTACCCCTTTAGCGCCTTCGTTCCCGGCCTGAAGGGAGCGGACGGACCGAGCGGCACCGGACCTGACTGGACCCTGCCCCTCGTCGTGGTCGGACCGATCATGGCCGTCCTGGGAATCTACCTCGTTCTGTCCTATCTCACCGCGAGGCGCCGATTCGAGCACCTGATGCGCTCCAAGAGCAAGGCGGAGTTCCTTCGCAACCTGCCGGAGGTGGAAGACCTTCTCTGGGAGCTCACCCCGGACGACGAAGAACGGCTCCTGAGAAAGAAGCAGGAGCTGCGCATCCGCTCCTGAGCCGGTCGTCGCCCCAGCCCCGCGTCCCCCTATCGGGGGTACGCCCATATTACCCGTGATAAAAATAGACACTAATGTCACTATACGATGCTCTATATTCTAAATCCGCTTTCTAAATATATTCTGGACAAACTCAGTTGTCCTGAAGATGAGCAAAGAGATCGTCGCCAACGAAGTCCGCAGAGAGGGGCACGAGGGGCGGGTGGGGGAGAGGATCCGCCCCGAAGAGAGGACGCTACGCCGGTCCTCCAAGGGAGAGCTTGTGGTGGCCCTCCCTCGGCAATGGCTCGACCGGAACCTCGCCGCGGGGGTTCGGGCCACCTGGCAATCCGTGGATGCGGTAACCTTCCTCCTGCACGTGGACGCTGCGAGATCACCCCCGGACACCCTCGACGTGGACCTGGGTGAGATCCGGACCCCGGAACAGTTGCTTCGGGAGCTGGTGGCGGCCTACCTGGGGGGGGCCCGGGAGGTTCATCTCAAGGCGTCGGGGTCCCGCCCCTCCTCCTTTGCCTTGCCGGCCCTCCGGGAGTTCCTGCGCCGAGCACCGCGGTGGGAGGTGGTCGAGCAGGACCCCCGGGGCCTTCATCTTCGGGACGTTTCCGACCCGGATTCGCCGGAGGTCTCCTGCCTCCTGCGCCGGATGTTCCTCCTCGTCGAGGAGGTTCATCGGCGGGCCTCGCGGTCCTGGAAGGACCCCGACCCGAGGCCGGAGAGGTGGGCCGAGCAGGACAACGAAGTCGATCGGCTCGCCTGGATGGTGGAGCGACGCCTCGTCCTCGGGTTTCCCGGGTCGAGAGACCACGGTCCCTTTCCGATCCCCGACCCGGCGGAGACCTGCTACAAGCTCCTCGCGACCCGGGCCCTGGAGCGCCTGGCCGACCACGCCGCCCGTCTGGGCGTCGAAGGGTCCCGCTTGGGGTCCCCCGGCTTGGACAACCCCCTTCTCCAGCAGGCCCGACGCCTCCAGGAGAAGATCCCCGACCTGATCGCGGAGGCTCGAGGCCTGTGGAGCGAGCCGCATCGGGCCGCGATCCACGATCTGGCCGACGGGGCGGATTCCCTGCGCCGGGGGATTCTGACCCTGCAAGAACGGCTCTTCCTGGGAGGGTCGCAGGCGTCCCGGCTCCCCCTCTCCCACCTTCCCTCCGTGCTCGCCATCCTGGATTCCGTCGAGCGTTCCGCGGGTTATCTCGAGGATCTCGCCGAGATCCTGTTGGACCGGCAAAGCCACCACCTCATCCGGGACGAACGCCCTCCGACCGGAACTCGGGGGGAGGGCGGATCGTCCCCCCTGACCTCGCCACCCGAAAGAACACACGAAGGAGGAAAGAATGGCCGAAAGTGAGAATGCAAGAGAGAGAGATTCGACGAACGACACCCTGCGGGCCTCCCGGCCCGGAGGTCCTGGCCACCGCGCTCCCCGGAGGTACGGACCGGGAATCGTGGTCGCCGTAGCCGTGGGCCTCTTTTTGGTCGGCATGGGAGGGGGCTATCTCCTGGGAACGGCCGGGGGAGGGGGATCCCCGGCCAAGGTGGACATCCTGGAGAGCGGGAGCACCCTGTTGGGTCCCCTCTTTGAGATCTGGGCCCCCAACTACACCGCCCTCAACCCCAATGTCCAGATCACCCCGGACCTGACGGGGAGCGGGACCGGTATCAGCCAGGCCGAGGCCGGCACCGTGGACATCGGGGCCACCGACGCGTACCTGACACCCCAGAACGCCTCCGCCCACAACCTGATCAATGTGCCGGTAGCGATCTCCGCCCAGCTCATCATGTACAACCTGCCGGGGTTGAACAACGTCCATCTGAACCTGAACGGAACGATCCTGGCCAAGATCTACGCCGGGGTCATCACCCACTGGAATGACCCGGAAATTCAGGCGGCCAACCCGCAGTACGCGAGCCAACTTCCGGATGCGACGATCATCCCGTTGCATAGGTCCGATGGGAGCGGGGACACCTTCATGTTCACGTCCCTCTGCTACCTGTCCTGGAAGGGGTGGCCCTATTCCTACGGGACCAGCGTCCAGTGGCTCTCCAGTTCCCCCGGGTACAACGGAAATGGAGGGATGGTTCAGGGTCTCAGCACGACTCCGGACGGGGTCGCCTACATTGGGATCAGCTTCCTGAACGAGGCCCTCGCCGACGGGCTCGGGTACGCCGCCCTGGGGGACCAAGCGGCCAACCTCAACGGGACGAACCCGGCCAACTACATCCTCCCGACCCCCCAAAACATCAGCGAGGACGCTAACCTGGGCCTAATGAACCTGCAACCCCCGAGCGTGGCGATCAGCCTCATTCTCGGGGGTGTCCCCGGAGCGACGGCCCTTGTCCTGGGCCACGGAGGAACCTTGCCCACGGTCGCGGACCCGACCCCCTATCCGGACGTGAACCTGGAGTACACTCTGATCTCCACGCACCCGGCCGATCCGGCCAAGCAGAAGTACGTGGTCCAGTTCTTGGAGTGGGCGCTCTCCTACGGCAACGCCCCTGTCTATCTCGACCAGGTCCACTTCCTCCCCCTGACCCCCGCCATCGTGGGGTACGACATGGAGGCCCTGGCCTCCGTTCCGGTGAGCGGTTGAGGGAGCGAAGAGCGCGAGCGGGAGACCCTCGAAAGACCGGGGACACGCACCCATGAATTGTCCGTCGCGAGAGTCCCCCAACCCCTTCCCGGCCCTGCCGGCAGAACCGGCGCGCGAGACGCGGGTCGAAGGCCAGGCCGTCCCGTTCTCACGACGGATCCGTCGGATCCCGGGGACGATCCTGGGGGCCATACCCCTCCTTCTGCTCGGGGGGATCGTCCTGACTCTGGTCCTGTCGAGCGGGGGGCAGGACTTCGGACTCTCGTTCTTCGGGGTCGATTGGAACCCCTCTACGGCCGAGCCTCAGGACGCCGTCTTCGGGATCCTCACCTACGTCGCGGGGTCTGTGGTCACGGCCCTGCCGGCCCTGGTCTTCGCCCTTCTATTGAGCCTCGCTCTCGCGATCACCCTCGTGGTCTATGTCCCCGTCCGCTGGGGGGTCCTGCTCGCCTCCTTCGTGGACCTCCTGGCCGGGATCCCCAGCGTGGTGTACGGCATCTGGGGGTTCTGGATCGTGGCCCCCTTCTTCGGGACGACCCTCGTCCCGCTCCTGTCGAGGGGCGTCCCGGCTTCGTGGGGAGTCTGCCAGAGCCCGGCCAGTTCTGGCGTGGGGATCCCCCTCGCTGTCTTTGTGCTCACGCTCATGATCATCCCTCTCACAACCCTCCTGCTTCGGGATGCCCTGCGGGCGGTGCCCCGTCCTCTGGTCGAGGCGGGTTATGCCCTCGGGGCCACCCGCTGGGAGGTGCTCCGACGCATCCAGATCCCCTACATCCGACGGGCGATCGGAAGCGCGGTCCTTCTCGGGTTCGGCCGGGCGGTGGGGGAGACGGTGGCGGTCTTCATGGTGATCGGCGATGCGACGGTCCTCCCCCGGAATCTCTGCGGGCTCGCCTACACGATGCCGGGCGCCCTGGTCGGTCAGCTGGACAGCGCCTTCATCCAGCCCAACTACCTGCACGCGCTGGTCGAGATGGCCCTCGTCCTCTTCGCCATCACCCTGGCGGTGAATTTACTGGGGCGACGCTACTTCCCGAGCACGCCGGGTCGCCGGGGGGCGACGCCGGTCCCCCCGGTGGGGCGGGGAGGGCCGTGATGTCCGAAGAATCCCTGCGGGCGAAATCCGGTCGCTCGGCCCGGCGACGGGCCTGGGACCGGTGGATGGGGCGCCTGCTCCCCTTCTCCTTCGCCATCGCCATCCTCCCCATCCTCGATATGATCTACTGGATAGGGGCGCGGGCGCTCCCCACCCTGACCTGGACCACTTTGACGACGGACCCGACGGGCCTTTCGGGCGGACTGTACGGGCCCCTCGTCGGAACGCTGGACATCCTCGCCCTCTCCACCGCGATCTCCACCGTCCTGGGGGTGGCCGGAGCGGCCTGGGTGGCGGAGTTCGCCGGACCCCGATGGGCCGATGTGTGCCGCACGGGGGCCAATCTTCTCGCGGGGGTCCCTTCCATCGTCGTGGGCTACTTCGGTTACTTCGCCCTGGTCCTGTACTTCGGGTGGGGCCCCTCGCTGCTCTCCGGCTCCGTGACACTCGCCATCTTCCTCGTTCCGTACATCTTCCGGGCCACGGACCTCGCGATCTCGGGGATTCCCCGGGATCTCCGGGAGGCCGCCCTCGGTCTCGGGGCGAGCCGGGGGCAGTACCTCACCCGCGTCGGTCTACCGGTGGCCCTTCCCCGGATCCTCAACTCGATCCTCCTGGCCGCCTCCATCGGCATCGGAGAGACCGCTCCCCTACTCTACACCGCCTTCTTCAACAACTACCCTCCGACCGGGCTGACCTCCAAGACCGGCTATCTCACAGGCCTCATCTGGAACTACTACGACGAACCGGCCCATTTCGGAACGGAGGTGACGCTGGCCTTCCAGGCCGCCTTCCTCCTCCTGCTGATCGTCATCGGGCTCAACGTCCTGGTCCGGGTGGTCTCGCGACGTTACGAGCGTCGCCTGCGGGGGTTGTTCGCATGAACCCGACCCTTCTCGAAGGCGCGGCGGCCCCGAAATCTACCGCGGTTCCGGACCCGGTGATCACGGTGGAGGACCTGGGTGTGACCGCGGGGTCCCAGATCCTTCTCCGGGGGGTCAACGTCCGTGTCCCGGATCGGGCCCTGAGCGCGGTCATCGGCCCCTCCGGGTGCGGGAAGACCACCTTCCTGCGATGTCTCAACCGGATGGTCGAGCTTACCCCGGAGCTGCGACGGACCGGATCGGTCCGCTACCGCGGCGAGGACATTTACGCCCCGGATATCGATCCGGCGAGGGTCCGACGGCGGATCGGGATGGTCTTCCAGCGCTCCACCGTGTTCCCCACCTCGATCTTCGAAAACGTGGCGTTCGGTCTGCGCCTCGAGCCCGACGCCACGATGGACATCGGGGCCCGGGTCGAGGCCTCGCTGCGCCGGGCCGGCCTGTGGTCGGAGATCCGGGACGACCTCGACCGGCCCGCGCTGTCGCTCTCGGGAGGTCAACAACAACGTCTCTGCATCGCCCGGGCTCTGGCGGTGGAACCCCGGGTCCTGCTCTTGGACGAACCCACGAGCAGCCTGGACCCCGTGGGCACGCGGAAGGTGGAGGAGATGCTGAGCGCTCTGCGAAACGAGATCGCGATCGTACTCGTCAGCCACAACATCGCCCAAGCGGCCCGGATCTCGGATCGGACCCTCTTCTTCTACGAGGGGCGGCTGATCGAGGAAGGTCCAACCCCCCAGCTCTTCGAGAGCCCCCGGGAACGTCTTACCGAGGAGTACATCACCGGGAGGTTCGGATGACCGTCGGGGGGACCCCGGGGGAATCCCCCGCGAGACCCATCGACCAGGAGATCCGGGCTCTGAAGGGGCGGGTCCTCGAGATGGGGGCCTGGGCCCTCGGTATGGTGGAGGACGGGACCCGGGCCTTCCGGACGCGGGATTCGAACCTCGCCGAGGAGGTGGTTCGCCGGGACGTCCGCCTGGACCTCTTCGACGTGGAGATCGAGCAGGAGGCCGTCCGCTTCCTCATCCGTCGCCAGCCGGCGGCCCGGGATGTCCGACTCGCCACCTCGATCCTGAAGATCATCACGTACCTGGACCGGATCGGCCGATACGGTTACGATGTGGCGCGGGCCACGGACCCTCCGCCGCCGCCCCTGGAAGAGAACCCGGACCTCCCTGTCATGGCCGAGAGAGCCACCGCCATGGTTCGGGCGGCCCTCGACGCCTTCGACGCTCAGGACCCCCGCCGGGCGGCCCGGATCTACGAGGAGGATGAACCGGTCGACGAGCTCCACCGCAAGATCCTTTCGGACGAGATCCGCCGGATGACCGCGGGCGGGGCGGAGGTCGAGACCGCCGCCCGACGCCTCATGGTCTCCCGATACCTGGAGCGGGTCGCGGATAATGCCTGCAAGATCGCGGAGAAGACGATCTATTCCGCGACGGGGCACCGTCGCTCGGAGTTCCTGCACGACGGCAAGCACGTCCGTCTGTAGGCCGGCCCAATACGGGCGCTAACAAAGGAGAGGGTCCCCCCGACTCCCGCGAAAGCGCGCGTTTCCCGCTCCTTGGTCGAGCTCTTCCGGATTCGCCCGGACCCCTCGCTAAGGAGGGCCCCGGACCGCTTCAGGCGGGCCACGTTCTCGACGAGGGAGCTCTTCCCTCTGGTGCGAAAATCGCAGCCCGTTTCGGTCACGACGCGAGGCGTAGAACTCTCCCTCGGGGGACAGTACTCAAGGAGACGTGGCGTGAGGGGCTCTCATGGGTGGATCAAAGGGCGCCTCGCGGGGGGCCCCTCCATCCTCCTTACCGGGAGGACATCCCCCGCGGGATCTCCCTCCGGTCTTGGAGAGTTACATTTGAAGGGGTCATTCCTTGATGGCCACGGGGGCCGGAATGAGGGGACTGGCAAACCCGGATCCGCATCCCCCATTTTCATGTATGCGCGCGGGGTGAGAGCCCCCGATGGTGGATTTTACCTTCCGGCCCTTGAGGACGCCGGAAGAGTTCCGCATGGTCGAGGACCTTCAGGTTCGCGCCTGGGGGATGCAAGGGGAGCATCCGGTCCCCATTTCGATCCAGAGGGCCCTCGCGGACAACGGCGGACTCGTCCTCGGGGCTTTCCTGGACTTCCGCGTGGTCGGCTTCAATCTCGCGTTCCTCGGCTGGGACGGGCGCGAACTGTTCTATCATTCGCATATGAACGCCGTCCTTCCCGAGTACCGGAACCACCGACTGGGCTACCGCCTCAAGCTATACCAGAGGGAGGAGGTGCTCAAGCAGGGACTGCAGAAGATCCGCTGGACCTTCGATCCCCTGCAATCCCGCAACGCCCGCCTGAACATTCATCTGCTGGGGGCCCGGCCGGACCGCTACCTCGTCCACTATTACGGAACATTGGACTCCACGACCAACGCCGGGCTTCCCACCGACCGGCTGCACCTCACGTGGGAGCTCAGTTCCCCCGAGGTCCAGCGTCGGCTGGAGGGGCCCCTCTCCTCTCCGGAGGAGGACCTGCGACGGGTCCACGCGTCCCAGGCCCTCCTCGTCACCGACCTCGGAGACTCGGGGCTCCGGATCCCGAAGGAGGTCCGGGAACCTCCCGAGGCCAAAGAGGGCTCGGGAACACTCCACCTCGAGATCCCTTTCGACCTGGACAGCATCCGGCAGCACGAACCCCGGGCGCTCCTGGAATGGCGCCAGGCCACCCGAGAGGCCTTCCGGGCCGCGGGGGACCTGGGCTGGCGCGTCGAGGACTTTGTCGTGGTGAACTTGGACCGGGAGCGCCGGTCCTTCTATCTCCTGGAACCGTCCCCGCCCCCCGAATCGAGCGGATCCTCATCGGGGGTTCCCCAAGGATGACGACGGGACCGAAGGTTCCCCGCGTCCCGTCGGTGGACCTGCGACGGGTCCGTTGGCACCTTCTGGAAATGCCCCTGGTCAGCCCCTTCGAGACAAGCTTTGGGAGGGAGACACGCCGCCGCATCCTTCTCCTCGAGCTCGAGGAAAGACGGGGAGAGGTCGGCTGGTCGGAAAGCGTCGCCGGGCGGGACCCGTTTTACTCGTACGAATCCGTGGAGACCAACCTGTGGGTCCTGCGACGGTATCTCTGGCGCGGCCTGCGTCGCGCGCGGGGCGAGACAGACCCCGACACCTTCCTCGCCGCGGTCCGCCGGATCCGTGGGCATCCCATGGCCAAGGCCGTCCTCGAAATGGGTCTCTGGGACCTGGGAGCCCGCAAGGCCGGTCGATCCCTGTCACGGGTCCTGGGAGGGACGAGCCGGAGCGTGGAGGTGGGGGTCTCGATCGGGCTCCAGAAGAACCCGGAGGCCCTGGTGGAACGGGCGCGGGCCTACGCCGAGGCCGGGTACCGGCGTCTCAAGCTCAAGGTCGAACCGGGCCGGGACCGTTCTTACGTGGTCGCCGTGCGCCGGGAATTCCCTGACGCGCCCCTGTGGATCGACGCCAACCAGGCCTATGGTCCTGAGGATTCCTGGCGGATCGCGCGCCTCGCCCGTGAGGCCGCGTTGCAGCTCGTGGAACAACCCTTCGGGGACGACGAGCTCCTGTTGTCCGCGCAGCTTCGACGCCGCCTACCCCGTCAGACCTACCTGTGCCTGGACGAGTCTCTCACATCCCTGGGTCGACTGGAAGAGGCCCACCGTTTGGGCGGCGTCACGGCCGTGAACATCAAACCCGGTCGGGTCGGAGGGCTGCGAACGTCCGTGAATCTTCACGACCGTTGTTCACAGCTGGGGATCCCCGTCTGGTGCGGAGGGATGCTCGAAACCGGGATCGGACGGGCCCACAATCTGACCCTTGCCTCTCTTCCCAACTTCCGGCTGCCGTCGGACCTCTCGGCCTCGCGACGGTACTATGAGACGGACCTCGTGGAGCCTCCCTTCGAACTGAGACCCGGAAGTACCCTGACCGTCCCGACCGGACCCGGTATCGGTGTGGATCCGGAACCCGCGCGCCTTCAGCGCTTTCGACGCCGGGGGGGAGAGCTCCCCCTCTCCTGACCCTTCCCGGAAGGCGGGGGGCCCGGGGCGAGGCGTGGATTCTCCCGGGCTTCACGCCCCCGCAGTCCCACCCTCGGGAGACGCGACGAAGGGCTCTCCCGGAAGTGGGGGGGTGGCCCAGCGGGACCCTCGGGGCCACGGAGGGCTCGCCTGGACCCGACGGCCTGTCCACGGGGGGCCTCCGAGAGTTCCGCGAACAGCTATATCGCAGGGGACCCGCCTGCCTTCCGGTGGGCCAACCATGGATCCCCCTCCCATCCCCGCATCCCCCAGGGACCGGCCTGCTGATCCCGGAGTCCGCTGGCCGGCTCTGTTCGTCCTCCTGGGCGCCTCCGTGACCATCGGGGGTGTCGCGGGCCTCCTTTCGCGGACCTACGAATTCCCCATGAGCCCGGGACGACCGGACTATCACACGTTACCCGACATCTGGCCCTGGATCCTCGCCACGGGCCTGGCCCTCCTCACCCTCTGGGCCGGATGGCGCTTGTGGCAATCGCTAGGGAGCGGGACGGACTGGTCCGGCCGGCGGGCCGGGATCTGGGCGGTGGTCTTTGTTCTTCTGTTCCTTGTCGCCCTCGTCCTCCTGCTCCGGCTGGCGGCCGGTCCGGGGTCGGGAGGAGCCTTCTTCAACCCGTGTAGTCCGAGTGGCCACCTCGCCCCGCCCCCGGGCTGCGCGACGACGGGGCCAACCAACAACACCACCCAGCCCCGCAATGCCACCTCCCCCTCCCCGGGGACCCCGTCGGGACCGTTTTCCTCCTCATCTCCTCCGCCCTTGTCCCGATCGGTCCTCCTCCTGCTCTTCGCGCCGGTCGTGGTCGCTGTGGTCTCCGTGTGGGTTCTCACACGTCACGGCCGGGCTCGGTCGCCGAGGAGGCCCGCGGCCGGGTCCCCGGAGACCCCCCTTCCCGGACCGACTCGCCTGGAACAGGACCTTCAGGGGGTTCGGGACGCCCTCTTACTCGACGATCGGGCCCTCGCTCGCCGTCGTATCCGGGAGGCCTACGTCCGACTGCTCGAGGAAGTCGGTCCGGCCCTGCCTCGCGTGGACGTGCTCACCCCCCGGGAAGTAGAAGGGGAAATGGCCCGGCGTTGGTGTCTCACCTCTCCCGCGAGCCTCCGACTGCGGACACTCTTTGAAGAGGCTCGCTATTCGTCGCACGCTATGACCGCGGCGGAGGCCCGGCAAGCGGCAGAGTCCCTCGACATCGTTTTGAGCGAATTGAGATCCCGCCCCCCGACCGGGGGAGCGCGGAGGGGGGGGTCCGCCGCGTGAGATCCCGGATCCTCCTCGCCCTCTTAGGGACGGGAGCCGGACTTGTCGCTTTGGCGGGCCTCATGGCCGAGAATCGCGAGGCCCTCGGGATCTTCTTGGCTGCCGGGCTCCTGGCGGCCCTGGGGAGCGCCCTTCTCGCCCTCTCGGAGCGTCTGTCGGGCCCGGTCCCCGAACCCCCCTCGGACCCGGGAGGGGAAAGGACGGAGCGACGGATCCAGGCCGCAATCCGAGGGAGCCCTCTGGCCCGCCAGGAGGTCCTCCAGGCGTTGCAGAGGCTCGGACCGGGAGATCCCCGCCGGGAGGCGCAAGCGCTTCTGGACCTCGCGCCGGAGGAGTTCAGGGCGTACCTGGAGGAGGAGATCCGAAGACGGGAGGCGGGGGGATGAACCTCCCGGAAGCGCCCGAGCGCCTGAAGGCCGTGCGCGAGGCCCTGGCCCAGACGATCGTCGGCAAGGAGGAGCCCCTGAGCCAGGTCCTGGTGGGGCTTCTTGCGGACGGTCACATCTTGATCGAGGACCTTCCGGGCCTCGGCAAGACGCTCATGGCCCGCTCCTACGCCGCGGCCCTCGGCCTGCAGTTTGCTCGTATCCAGTTCACCGCCGACCTCCTTCCCCGGGATGTCACCGGGGGAGAGATCTACGATCCCGCCACAGGACGTTTCCAGTTCCGGGCCGGTCCGGTCTTCACCCAGATCCTCTTGGCGGACGAGATCAATCGGGCCCCTCCCAAGGTGCAGAGCGCCCTCTTGGAGGCCATGCAGGAGTACCAGGTCACGGCCGACGGGACCAGCCGCCCCCTCCCCCGCCCCTTTCATGTGCTCGCCACGCAGAACCCGATCGAGCTGGAGGGGACGTATCCCCTGCCCGAAGCCCAGATGGACCGGTTTCTCCTTCGCGTCACCCTGGGCTATCCCACCGCGAGCGAAGAGAGGGGGATCCTGCGCCGGCGGCGGGAACGCCGAGGCGACATCACCCCTCCCGCTCCCGTCCTCACCGCCTCGGAGTTCCGGCAGGTCCAGCTAGCGGTCGAGGAGATCACCCTGGACGAGACCCTCGAGGGGTACATCGTGGACCTGGTGCGCGCGACCCGGGAGGATCCCCGGGTCGAAGTGGGCAGCTCTCCCCGAGGTTCGCTCGCCCTTGCCCGCCTCTCCCGGGCCCGGGCCCTGCTGGAAGGCCGCGACTATGTGGTGCCGGATGACATCAAGCAGCTGGCCATCGCCGCCCTGTCCCACCGTCTCGTGATCCGCCCCGAACCCTGGGTCCGGGGCGTCCGGGGACCGGCGATCGTCCGAGACGCCCTCCAGCGGGTGCCGGTGCCCAAGGGGGTTTGAGGCGGTGGACGCGCCCCCCTCTTTGGACTGGAAGGAGAGTGGGAAGCTCGTCTGGCTCTGGCGCGCTCCCCTGGCCCTCGGTCTTTCCGCGACGGCATTTGTTCTGGCGGTGGAGATTTCTTCCGCCCCCCTCCTCCTCTTCGGTCTCCCCTTCCTCGTGGCCCCGGTTCTCGCTCTCGTGGTCCTGCCCTCCAAGGTCCCCCGGGTGAAGGTCCGGACCCACGTGGAAACGGAACCTCCACCGGTCCGCTTCCGACTGGAGGTCCAGACCGACCCCGCTTTGGCCGGATCGGTCCTGGAGATCTCCCAGCTCCCCCCGGAGGGGGCCCGGGCCGACCCGGACCGGGAAGGGCAAGCTCTGGCCATCGGGCCGGAGGGACGGGGATCCGTCGAAGGGTCCTGGACGATCTCCCGACCGGTCTACTCCGCCATCCCCCCGCCGGTCGTACGGTGGACCGATCCCCTGCGCATGTTGTCCCTGGAACTGCCGGTGGAGGCCGAGGCCGCAACGCTGGAGGTGTATCCCCCCGAAACCCTCCGGATCACCCGTCTCCCTTTCCGGCGGACCCTTCTCCTGCCGGGAGAGTCGAAGTCCCGGGCCCGGGCCCCCCAGGGGGACTTCCTCTCGGTGCGCCCCTACCAGTCCTCGGATTCCCTGCGGCAGATCAATTGGGCGGCCACTGCCCGGACCGGGAGTCTCCACTCCAACGAGTACCAGGCTGAACGTCTCGGTGAGGTCGTCCTGGCCCTCGACGCCCGTCCGGCCCCCGGGGCGGAGGGGGTCCTTTCTGTTGGCCGGGCCCTCGCCCTGGGGCTCGCGCGCAGCCTCCTCCGGGGGAAGATCCGGGTGGGCCTGGTCCTTTTCGGGGAATTCCCCGACTGCCTGCCCCTGGGCAGCGGACCGGTCCAGAGGGTCCGTCTCGAATCGCGTCTCCAACGCGCCCGGGTCGCCGAAGTCGGGGCCCCTCTGGAGCGCCTCGGGGTGGCCCTCTCCCGACACTACCGCCCGGGCACCTTCATCCTGTGGATCTCCCCCCTGACCGATCCCGAGGCCCCCGAGATCGGGGCGGTGCTCCCCCGGCGCGGCTTCCCCGTGCTGGTCCTTTCCCCCTCACCGCTCGCGCTTCGAGTCCCCTCTACCACACCCGAAGGCCGCTTAGCCCGCCGTCTGGAGGCCCTCCAACGTCGCCAGGTCCTTGATGAGACCTGGGCCGGGGCTCCCGTGGTGGACTGGAAGGACCTCGATTCTCTGGCTCCTCTCTTAAGCTACTTCCGAGAAATGGGGAGGATCCCGGGGGCGTATGCAACGGGGCTCTGACGGCACCCTGAGGACCTCGGCCATCACCGCGGTGGCCTGGGCCGGCTATCTCATTCTCGGGACCCTCCTTTCCGATGGGGATTGGAGGGTCCTGTCCCTTGCCTATCCCGTTCTCGTCGGGCTCGCCCTAGTCCTTCACCTCTTGCTGCGCCGGCGGTCCGGCCCTATCGGGTGGACGGCGGGGCTTCCTCCCGTCGTGGCCCTCCTCGTGGGGATCGCCCCCGCCGGGAGCAGCCTCTACGCCTTCGTCCTGGCGATCGCCTCGGGCTGGGTGGGTCTTTTGTTCCTCTGCCTGCCGGGGCGCGGGGAGGTCGATCGCCCTGGCCAGGGACGGGGCCTCGCCCTCGGAGTTAGTATCCTGACCGGCTTCACGGCTCTCGGGGCGGCCACTGTGACTGTGGGATACGCCTTCCCGGCCTCTTTGGCGCTCCTGGCCCTGGGGGGGGTTGTCCTCGGCGTCAGCGGCCTACTCATCTTTTTCCCGTCCCCCCGCCGGAGGCGGGATCTAGCTTCATGAGGAGGGGCGCGGTAGAGGGGATGACCCTCCGACAGGAGGGTCTGGGTTCCGACGAAGGGTCCCTCCCGACCGTCCGACGGACGGGTCGTCCGTCCGGGATGACGCGAGGACAACCCCGGGATCCAATAGCCCCGGCCGGGTCAGGGTGCGGAGGGGGCCGTACGGCCGACGAGGAAGCGTCCCGTTGCGGCCGGGGAACAGACCTCGGAGGGTGACCTCTCGTGAAATTTGACACACGGCCCCAGTACGAGCAGTCGCGGGAGCGACGGGCGCTCGGACTCGCGCTCTTCGGGATCCTCTTCGCCCTGGGGGCCTACTTTCTGATCTCCTGGGACCTCGCGTTGCGGCGGTACGGGCCGTACCTCACGAGCGGCGTTCCGCTATTGCTCGCCATCGTCCTGTTGTTCTTCAGCCTGGGCGGACTCGTCCTGGCCTTCTCCCGGCGAATCCACCCCGTGGCGGTGGAGCTCACCCCTCAGGAGCTCATCCTGACCCGGTCCGATGGGCGCCGACGGGTCCTGCGCTGGAAGGACCGGCCCGTGGACGTCGCCTACGACAGTCGTTCTTCTCCCGCTGACGGAGGGGGCCGGCCCGGCTGGGAGGTCCGCGTCTGGGTCCCGGTCGAGGGGAGGCAGCCGGGTTCTGAGGCCTTCCGTCCCGAGGAGCTCATCCTCTCCGGTCGAGCCTTCGACGAGATCAAGATGCGCATGCGCCGCGCCGGGTTCCGCGTGGTCAGCCAGAGATGGAGCCGCCGAAGGCCGGGGGAGCTCGTTCAGTTCTTGGCCCCGGGGGAGGAGCCTCGATCCTCCCCGATCGAGGTGCGTCGCCGCGGGATCCTGAGAACCGCATTCCTCTCGGAACCCCCGGCCCCCTTCCGTGAGGAAAACCCCCTTCCCCCGGAGACCGGGGACGAGTGAGCCCGGGACCGGCTCCAAAAGCGCGCGTCCGAAATGTCGCGTCCCCTTCTGGGGTGGTCGGGCGGGGTCGCCGGGTCCCCCCGGCGACGGGCCAGACCATCCCCCGGGGAAGGTAAGCCTCGAACGCTTTCCCCCGAAAGCCCGGAGGCTGGAGGAGGATCCCGAGGTCGGGAGCCGTTCGGATGGCTGGGGACCCGAGAAGGGCCCGGAGCCCGGAAAAGGGCGGGGGGTCCTCTCGATCGGATACATTCGCAACGCTTATGATAGGAGGTTCCCCGTGGGGGATCGATGGCGGAAACCCCCCATCCCCATCGGATCATTTTCAGTTTCAACGAAGGAGGGCACCCTACGGGGATCGAGATCCTGGTGGGGGCCCTGCTCTCCTTTATCGGCCTGGTCATGATTTACGTGTGGGTGGCCACCTTGGTGTGGCCCTGGGCGACGGGGGCCCTCTTCCTCCTTTTCGGAGGGATCCTGTTGTTCCACTCGGAGCCTCTGCTCCGGTCCCGATCCGCCCCCACCTCCCGGGGATCCCCTCCCTAAAGGCGCCGGCCGGGGTCTTTCGCGGGTGCCCTTTCGGACACCAATAAGTAGTGGCTCCGAGTGGCGCCGGCCGTGCCCCCCTCGCGCCCCCTCGTTATCGTGGCCGATCCCCTGGACCCGGAGGCTCTGAATCTCCTGGCGGGATGGGCCCAGGTGAAGGACCTTTCGAAGGAACCCCAAGATCTCCCGGCCCGGCTCGGAGAGGCTCAGGCCCTCATCGTTCGCAGCCGGACCCGGGTGGACGCCGAGATGCTGTCCCGGGCCCCGAGCCTCCGCGTCATCGGCCGAGCGGGTGTCGGCGTCGACAATATCGATGTGGAAGAGGCAACCCGGCGCCATATCGCGGTCGTCAACGCCCCCACGGCGGCCACAACGAGCGTCGCCGAGCTCACCGTGGGTCTCCTGGTCGCCGTGGCCCGGGACTTCGGGGTTCATGTCCCCCTTCTCAAGGGGGGGAGCTGGCAGAGGGCCGGCCAGGGCCTTGAACTGGCGGGCCGGCGGGTGGGGTTCGTCGGGTACGGACGGATCGCCCGGGAGGTGGCGAGCCGGCTACGGGCGTTCCGCATGACTTGCTGCGCCTACGATCCCTATGTCACCCACCCGCCGGACGAAACCCCCCTCATACCCCTGGACAACCTTCTCGCGTCCAGCGACGTGGTCTCTCTGCACGCCAGCCTCACCCCCGAGAACCGGCATCTCATCAACCGCGAGCGGATCTCCCGGATGAAGAAGGGCGCCCTCCTGCTGAACGTGGCCCGGGGCGCCCTGGTCGATGAAGAGGCCCTTCTTGAGGCCTTGGGATCCGGACAGATCGGGGGCGCCGGACTCGATGTGTTCGAGACCGAACCCCCCGTCCGGCGCGAGCTCTTGGCCCATCCCCGCGTGGTCCCCCTTCCCCACATCGGCGCGTCCACCCGGGAGGCCCAGCGCAGGGCCGGCGAGATCGTGGTGGAGGAGATCCGCCGGGTGTTCGCGGGGAAAAAGCCCGAGTACGGGGTCAATATCCCCGGGAGGAGTCCATGACCGAAGTTCGATCTGTCGGCCGGGTCAGTCCCGGGGGGGAGAAAACCGCGAACGACGAGGGACACGCTCCGGAGGGGTTGTTCGATCCCTTCACGAGCACCTTCCTGCTTGCCGGCCCGGTTCGACTCCACCCCCGGGTCCAGCAGGCGATGGCGACCCCCTCACTCAATCACCGGGGGGAATACTTCCACGAGATCGTCGCCGAGATCAAAGAGCTCCTGCCGCTGGTTTTCGGCCGTCCCGGTCACCAGGTGGTCCTCACGGGCAGCGGAACCTGTGGCCTAGAAGCCATGGTCTCCAATCTGGCCCGCCGAGAGGACCGGGTCGTGGTCGTCAACAACGGTCACTTCGGGGACCGTCTCGAGAAGATCGTGGGGCGCTTCGCCCACGCGGTCCCGGTGCGGGGGCCCTGGGGACGGCCCGTGGATTCCGAGGCGGTGGCCGCCGCCCTGGAGACCCCCGGGGTCGTGGCTCTGGCGGCGGTGTACAACGAGACAAGCGTGGGCTTCACCAACCCTGTCGCGCCCCTGGCCGAGCGCGCCCGGCGCCGGGGCGTCCCGCTGTGGCTGGACGCGATCAGCGCCCTCCCCGGGCTCCCTCCGCCCCCGGACGAATGGGGGGTCGAGGCCATGGTGGTCGGGAGCCAGAAGGGGCTTGCGGCCCCCCCCGGGCTCGCCCTCGTGCACCTGTCCACCAAGGCCCGGGAGAGGCTCGTTCCCCAGACCTTCTCCACCGACCTCGTCGAGCATCTCAAGAGCCTGGAGAAGAACGACACACCGTTCACTCCCGCGGTTCCGCTGTTCCTGGCCCTCCGGGAGGCCCTTCTCCTCCTGAAAGAGGAAGGACCGGACCGGCGACGCCGACGCACCCATGACGTGGCCAAGGCGACGCGGGCGGCGGTCCGGGCGATGGGATTGGAGCTGTATCCCCCGGTGGAACACGCCTCCGACACGGTCACCGCGATCCGGTACCCCGCCGGCGTCGACGACGCGAGCTTTCGGGGAGCTCTCCGGACGCGCCACAACGTGATCGTCTCCGGGGGTCAGGGTCAGGCCCGGGGCCAGATCTTCCGTCTCGGGCACATGGGGATCGCCTCCTTCATGGACCTCTTGGTGGGAGTGGCCGCCGTGGAGCGCGAGCTCTACCGGGCGGGGCGCATTCCCGAGCTCGGGGCGGGCGTCCGGGAGTTCCTCACCCACGTGCCCTGATCCGGCGGTCCCTGTCTGGGGATCAGATGTCCACGATCACACGGGCCCTCGCGGCCTTCCAATCCACGGCGAGACGGTGGTACGTGATGGCCTTCACCGCCACCCGAGAGGGGTGCCTCGAGGGGTCGAAGGGCTCTCCCCGGAGGGTGGTGGAGAGTTCGCGGGGAGGGGCCCCCACGACCGAGGTGCGGCAATCCCGGGCGACGAAGTCTTCCGTCTCGTGCAGGGTGAGGATCTCCGTGAGGTGTCGGACCAAGAGGGTTCCCGGGTCCGGGTCCTGAGTCCGGACCGTCCGCCGGTCCCGGGCCTGAACCTTCTCGGGATCGGTCAAGAGCTCGAAGAGGGCGCAGACCAGTTCTTCCACGAGGGTCGCCGCGTCCCGGGCCCGGGCCGCGAGCCCGGCGTCCGCCGGCGTCCCGAATATCCAGTGGGCCCGCCCCGAACCCGGGGGCTCGCCGATCCGTTCCTCCGGCAGAGGGGAGAACTCCTCGCCCACGTCCGATCGCAGCCCGGGCACTCTTAATAGGGAACGGGTCGTGCGACGAGGGGGGCCCGCGCGCATGAAGGCGACCCTTATCGTTCCCACTCTGAACGAGCGAGAAGGGATCGGTTTCACCCTCCAGGAGTTCCGTCGGGCCACCGAGGAGGCCAACCGGACGCTCTTCTTGCGGGACCCGGTGGACTGGGAGATCCTCGTCGTGGATGGGGGATCCACCGACGGGACCCCGGAGATCGCCCGCGAGCACGGGGCGCGCGTGATCCTCGAACCTCGACGGGGCTATGGGCGGGCGTACCGGACCGGGTTCTCGCAAGCGACGGGGGACTTCATCGCCACGATGGACGGGGACGGGACCTACCCCGCCCTGGAGGTCCCGTGGCTGCTGCTCCATCTCCTCTACCACCACAAGGACTTCGTGACGGCGGACCGCCTGACCTACCTGGAGAGACGGGCCATGACGACGGAACATCGCCTCGGGAACCGGGTGTTGAACTTCTTCCTCCGGGTGCTCTTCCATCAGGTCCTGCAGGACGCTCCGGCCCGGGTCCTCGTGGATTCCCAGAGCGGGATGTGGGTCTTCCGCCGAGAGATCCTGGACCGCCTCCAGCTGGGGGAGGACGGGATGGCGTTCTCCGAAGAGATCAAGCTCGAGGTCCTCCTGCGCGGCTTCCGCCTGGACGAAATCCCGGTCCATTACGCCGAACGCTGGGGGCGCCCCAAGATCAGCTCCTGGCGGGACGGCCTGAAAAACCTCACCTGGCTCCTGCGTAAGAGGGTCCGGGTCTCCCGGGAGGTGCGTCGAGGGGCCCCGGTCCTTCTTTCCGGGAAGGCCCCTAACCTCCCCCGAGGGGAAGGATAGCCAGGGGGCTACGGGGGCCCCTACTTCGTCTTGCCCGAACGCTCCTTGGATTTCACGCGCAGCCCGTGGTAGCCGCACCGGCGGCACTGTACCGCCCTCAGGGCGTTGCGGGCTGAACAGTTCATGCAGATCTTCTTCAGGAGCAGTCGGGCGGTCGCTTCCGGGAAGGGCATGGGGCCGAGGCGACCGGGGAGGGATATTTGAGCCTGCCGCGCCGCCGGTCCGGAGGCGGAGGACCGCCCCCAAGGTCATAATCGATCGAGGTCTAGGGCACGGATATGGTGGAGGCCACGGAAGGGGCCCTCCTTGTCCAATGGGCCCGGTCCACCATCGAACAGGGGCTCAGGAAGCCCCGGGGATTCGACGCGGCCGAGCTCTTTGGGGGACCAGGACTCCCGGACCTGGCCGACGAGAAGAGGGGGGTCTTCGTGACCCTGCTCTCCTATCCCTCGGAACGGCTACGGGGTTGTGTGGGATACCCGGTCCCGGTCTACCCCCTGCGGGTGGGGCTCCCCCGGGCGGCCCTGGCGGCCGCCCGGGAGGACACCCGGTTCCCCCCCCTTCGACCCGAGGAACTCCCCCGGACCCTGGTGGAGGTCTCCCTCTTGACCCCTCCAGAGCGCGTCCCCCTTCGGGAGCGCTCCGAGATCTTCGATCGCATCCGCCTGGGCCGCGACGGGCTCATCGCCAATACGCCCGAGACGAGCGGCCTCCTCCTGCCCCAGGTCCCTGTCGAGGAAGGCTGGGATGTTCCCACTTTCGTGCGGGCCACCTGCCGGAAGGCTGGACTTTCTCCTGAGGCCTGGCGGGACCCCCGGGTGGAGTTCTATCGTTTCCAGTCTGAGATCTTCCGGGAGAGCCGCCCGGGGGGGCCGGTCGTCCCCCGTCGATGGGAGGTCCCCGAACCTCGAACCCCCGCGGGGGGCCGGGATCCCCCGGAAGCCTGAGCCCGGTCCTCGGAAGCCCTTTCCCCCGGGGACAGACATTCAGGGACGCGCCAGGCGCAAGCTCAGGGGTTCCCCCCCGACATCTTCCCAGTGGTGGACCCCTTCGCCCGAAGGACCGGGCCCCGGGCCCTCCGTCAGGAGGATCTCGTCCGCCTGGCACTCCTGGGCGACCGTGTTCCGGTGGATCTCCAGAGCCTCTCGGAGATCCCCCCGGGCCCAGATCCAGAGACGGATCCGGTCGGCGTAGTCCAGGCGTTCCTCCTTCCGAGCGACCTGCACGCGCCGGATGACCTCCCGCGCCAAGCCCTCGAGCCAGAGGCTGCGGTCCGGCCGTCGGGACAGGGCGAGGGCGATCCCCGGCTCGCGGGACCCGACAACCCAGTCCTCCTCAGGAAAGGTCCGGACCGAGAACTCCTCGGGAGTGAGAGAGGTCACAGACTTCACGTTCGCCTCTTCGAGGAGCAGGCGAGGGAACGCCTCCCCGAGGGCCCGCCGGTCGTCGGGCGAGAGCCCGCAGACCAGGAGCTCCCCGAGAGGGATCCGCTGTTTGACCCCCGCCTTCATCCGGAGCTCCCGGACCCCTTCGACCACCTGGAGCAACCGGCTCATCGCCGACTCCAGGTCCGGGTCCCTGTGGCCCCGCACGAGGGGCCACGCCTCGAGATGGACACTGCGTTCGGCGTGCCGGAACTCTCCCCCGGTGACCGTCTGGTAGACGTACTCGGCGTGGAAGGGCGCGAGGGGGGCGAGCAGGCGGGCGTAGGTCGCGAGCACGCCGGAGAGAGTCTCGTAGGCCTCGCGCTTGTCCTCGCTCGTCCCCTCCGACCAGAACCGCGGTCGGGAGCGGCGCAGGTACCACGTGGAGAGCTCTTCCAAAAACGCGCGCAACTCCTGGGCGGCGGCGTGGGGATCGTAGCCGTCCAGGGAGCTCGTGACGATCCCGGAGAGTCTTTCCAGACGGGAGAGCAACCACCGGTCCAGGGGTTCCCGCGGGTGGGGAGCCTGCGGAGGTGGGCCGGCGACCCGGTCCAGGGACGCGTTGGCCCGATAGAACTCGAGGACGTTCCGGAGGGTCGCCAGCATCCGCGCCCCCTGCAGACGGATGAGGTTCTCCCCGAAGGCGAAGTCGTCGGTATACGGCGAGAGGTACAGGGTGAGGCGGCAGGCGTCGGCGCCGTAGCGGGCGAACAGCTCGAGAGGGTCAAGGACCGCGCCCCGGGATTTGGACATCTTGGCCCCGCTCTCGTTGAGGATGATCCCATTGGCGATCACGTTCCGGTACGGGGGCCGGTCGAACAGGGCGGTGGCGAGGACGTGCAGGGTGTAGAACCAACCCCGGGTCTGATCGAGCCCTTCGGCCACGAAGTCCAGCGACTCGGCCGGGTCGAACCCCGGCCGCGACTCGAAGGGGTAGTGATACTGAGCGAACGGGGCCGCCCCACTGTCGAACCACACGTCGATCACGTACGGCTCTCGGACCAGGGGCTCCCCCTCGTGGTCCGGACAGTAGAGGGGGAGCTCGTCGATTCCGGGACGATGGGGGTCGAAGCCGGGGGGCAGGGGTCGCCGCGAGAGCCTCTGGAGCTCCGCGAAGCTCCCCACCACGACCACATGGCCCCGGGGGCAGTTCCAGATGGGTAGGGGTGTCCCCCAGTAACGGTTCCGGCTCAGCGCCCAATCTTTGGCCTCGGAGAGGAAGTTCCCGAACCGGCCGTCCCTGAGATGTCCGGGGATCCAGCGCACGGCTCGATTGTGCGCCAGCAGACGTCCGCTCAATCGATGGGTCCGGATGAACCAACTGTCCAGGGCCCGGTAGATCAGGGGATGCCGGCATCGCCAGCAGAACGGGTAGGTGTGCCGATAGGTCTCCTCCCGAAACAGGACCCCCCGTCGCCGTAGGTCCTCCACGATGATCCGGTCCGCGGCCTTGAAGGGCTGCCCCTGCAGGAAGGGGACCCGTTCGGTGAACCGACCGGACGCATCGAGGGGGTCGAAGACCCCCAGACCTTCCCGCTGGCCGAGGGCGTAGTCGTCCGCCCCGAAGGACGGGGCCACATGGACGAGACCCGTGCCCTCCTTCGCGCTCACGAACTCCCCCGGATAGATCCGGTGGGACCTCGGTCCGGGGGGGACGAGCCCTTCGAAGGGAGGCTCGTAGGCCAGCCCCACGAGCTCCTTCCCCCGAAAGCTCTGGACCCTGCGGACCCCCGACAGATCGGGAAAATAGCGGCCCTCGGCCTCCTCCCCGAGGAGGTACCGTTCGCCTTCCCGGGTCTCGATCACCACGTACTCGAGTTCGGGGTGGACCGCGAGGGCCAGGTTCGAGGGGAGCGTCCAGGGTGTGGTCGTCCAGACCAGGGCCCAGGGAAGAGGTCCCCCTCCGGGGAATTCCCGGAATCGGAGCCGGACCGTGATCGAGGGATCCGTGGTCTCCTGGTACCCCTGGGCCACTTCGTGGGAGGCCTCCGGGGTCTCGCACCGGGGACAGTAGGGAAGGACCTGGTGACCCTTCTCCAGGAGCCCCTGGGCGTGGAGCTTCTGGAGCGCCCACCATACGCTCTCGATGTAGGAGGCGTCCATGGTGTGGTAGGCCGCGTCGTAGTCGAGCCAGTAGCCCATGCGCCCGGACATCTCCTTCCAGGCCTCCTCATAGGTCCTCACGGTCCGACGGCAGTCCTCAGCGAACCGGGAGAGCCCGTAATCCAGAATCTGCTTCTTGGATCTCCACCCGTGGCTCTTCTCCACCTCGATTTCGACCGGTAGCCCATGACAATCCCACCCCGCCATCGGGCTGAGGATCCGGAACCCGTTCATGCGGCGGTAGCGCAGGATCGCGTCCTTGAGGGCCCGGGCCGGCAGGTGGCCGATGTGAGGCCGACCGTTGGCGGTGGGAGGGCCCTCTGTGAAACGAAACCAGGGACCTCGGGGGGGGCCTTGGAGCACCCGCCGGGGAAGGCCCTCCCGGCTCCAGAACTCCTGAACCCGGCTCTCCCAGTCCTGCGCGGAATCCGCGCCCGGGTTTTTCGTAGCGGTCGTCTCGCTCGACATTCCACCCTGTCCGGCTCCCGTCGAGCCGGGCCGGCCGTACGACGGGGAGGGGTGAGGTGTTTTCCCCGGTCGGGCTTAACGCTTTCGATGAAGTACCGAAACGTCGAAAAGGTCCCCGCTCGACATTCCTAAGGGGGGGGCCAGGCTCCGGGGGGAAGGGCGTTTCGCCTTTCTTCGACAAGGCCTCGGGGCGATGGGGGAAGGGGCGGAGCCCCGCTTGAGGGAACCGCCACCGCCAGATTGGTCCCGCAGGCGACACAGAACAACGGTTCCCCAAAGGGTCCCGGGAGGACCGGGGCCCCGCAGGTGGGGCAGACCGCCTGCGGGGAGGCTTTGGCCGAGAAGGGCCTCAGGGCCTCCGGGGGAGATCCGGGTCCCACGCCTTGGGAGGACTCCCTCACGTAGAGGACTAACGCATATAGGGCGCAGGCGGCGATCAGAAGGAGGGAGAGGGCGGTCGACAGGGTGAGGGTCTCTGAGGAGTAGAGCCCAAAGAAGCTCGTGGCGTCAAAGACCCCGTGGAGAAGGGCGATCACCCACAGGTTCCCCCCCGACCGATAGTACGCGAACGAAAAGGCGAGCCCCAGGGTGAAGATCCGGACGTAGAACAGGAGGGAAACCTCCAGGTACGTCATCGCGTAATACACATGGACAACGGTAAACACCAGGCTCGTGGCCACGGCCCCCTTCGCCCAGCGTTGGGTCCCGGCGGCCCGCAGGAGCCCGCCGTAGAGATACCCTCGGAACAGGGTCTCCTCTACGACCCCGACGAAGAAGGAGAAGACGATGTAGAACAGGGGGTCCTGGCTCCCCGCTTGAAGGACCGGGGTGCTGCGACCGATGAGGGCCGGGTATCGGGGATCGAAGGCGGTGTAGAGGACCGCGAGGACGAGGGCCGACAGGAGGCCCAGGAGCCCGAAGATGCCGTACCACCGGAAGCCCTCCCGGAGCCCCCGGCGGCTATGCCGGAAGGAGTTGCGCAGAGGGGCCGCTCCGAAAGCCCAGGCGAACGCCGCCAGGCCCGTCCCATAGACCAGGAGGAGGCCGAGGATGAACCCCGCGAACCCCGGAGGGATCCACGAGGTGGGGATCACATACTGGGACAGGACGCCCACCACGGTCACGCCGCTCGCGAGGAGGTATCGAGACCAGAGGCGGGGAGGCCGCGCTTCGGCACCCGAACCGGTTCCTTCGGCCGTTCTCGGGGGGAGCCCGGGGCTCACGACCCGGAATCCTCCTCGTCCTCGGAGGATTCGTTCTCCGGATGAATCGACAGGTAGGTCCGTTCCGCGGTGGCCAGGCAGGCCAGAAGGTCTTCGAGGGTCCGGCGCAGTTGCGGAACGCTCTCCGCCTCGGCCCGGATCTCCAGGCTACGTCCCACCCGGGAGATCTCCACGAACCCCTCGTTGTCGACCGTCAGGGCCCCGGCGACCGTCCGGGACTCCTCCTCGCTCCCGTAGACCCGGGTGAGGTGGGCCTGGGCCCTCACGACTTCCTCCGGCCCCCCCGGCGGGGCGGGGTTCCCGGGGGAGAAGTGCTCGCGCGGGCCCCCGGCCCGGTCGAGAGGGCCCCAAACGCCGGGGGATGGGCCTGACGGGCCTGTTCCTCGGCGGCTCGGGCCGCCTGGCGCAGGTGTTGACGGACGCTGGGCCAGATCCGCCCATCCGTCCGCGCCTTGTTCTCGAAGTTGTGGATCCCGAGGTACTTCTCGAAGGCCGCCTGAGTCTCCCCGGTCCACTGTCCGTGAAGGGGACCCAGATAGTAACCGAGCGTCTTGAGGTCCCCCTGGATCTCCCGGATGAGGTCAGAGGTGAGTTCCAACAGCGTCGCGGGGTCCTCCCGGGTCAACAGGGTTATGTCGTAGATCGCGAAGACCCGCTTCAGTTCCTCGATAGGGGCCGGGTGATCGTCCACCCGGACGTCGATGTAGCGATCGATCGCGCCGCCGTAGGACGCGTCCGGCTTGGCCACGTAGAGGCTCGCCGATTGCTGTCCCCGGCGGTCCCCTCCCTGCTTCTGGCCGGCCGAGAGAGCGGCCAGGAGACGGTCCGCCAGGTCCCCTGGTGTGGTCTCCATCGCCCGGGCCATGGCCTCGACCACATCCCCTCCAGTGAGGATGTTCCCTTGGCAGGTGAAACCCTCCCCCACCACATGCCCGGCCCACTCGAGGCACTGACTGCCGGTATAGGCCGCCGCCCGGCCCCGCGCGTCCACCACGCCCAGCTGTCGGTGGTCCCGTTGGGCGTCCGCCTGGGTCAGGCGCCGGACCACCTCGGAGGCCTCGAGGCCCTGGCGCAGGAGCTCAAGCCCGTCCGGTCCGTACTTGACATTGGCCAGGGCCTGGGTGGCGAGGGCCCCGACCGAGGCCTGGGCCCAGGGGACCACCGATCCCACCGAGATGAATTTCGACTGGACCGCCACTCCCCATTCCTTGCGGTCCAGGTCCGCCGCCACAACCGAGAACGTCGACAGGCTCGCTTTGCGGGGGGGCATACACACCTCGGCCGCGCTAGCCGGCCCCTCCGATATAATCTTGGCCCCGGATCGGGGATTTCCCAAACGGGTACCGGCCCGCCACAAACCCGGGGCCTCGGTCAGGGCCTCCTTCAGGTCCTTGGGAGCCTCCCCCCACGGTCCAATCCTACGGTGGACCAATTGGACCGAGGTACTTGAACCGTCAAAGTCGTAGCTACATCATCGGCACATGGGGAGGATCATATGGACCGGCAGGGACGCGGGACCCGTTCACAAGGGTGTACGTCCGAAGAGCAGAGCCATCATTCACCGACCCTGGAGGTGGCGGTCGTCGAGTGGGGACGCTGGAAGGCATCCCCCTCCCGCAAGCCTCTCCTTGGGGGATACGGAGGGGATAGGGAGTAGGGCGCCCCGGTCTTCGGCGTTTCCCCCCCGCGCCGGGCGGGGCCAGATCGGGACTGAACCGGGGCTCCTTATCTCGACGGGCCCGTCATGGGAAGGATCTCCCCCGGCCCCTGCCGGATTCCCTCGGGGCCGGGGATCCGACCCGGAATGGATGCCTCAGGAGGTCTTTCCGGGAGGGATTCTGGCGGGGGATCCTTCCTGACATTCCGGGTCCTTCCCCCTCGCGTATATATACAGCTGTGAACGCGGCCATCCTTGATCCTATGGCGAAGAAAGAGCCTTCGAGGCCGCGTCCCTACGTCGCGAGCATGGCCGTGATGGTGAGCGATCGGAACGTCGCGAAGAGGTGGTATTCGGAGGTCCTGGGCCTCGACCTCACCGCGGACGACGAACATTGGGTGTGTGTCGGCCACCGCGGTCGAGGCGGGGAGATCCATCTGTGTCAGGTCTCGGAGGCGGGGGAAGGGGCCCACCTCGAACCGGGGAACACGGGACTCCTCCTGCGGGTCGAAGGGGATCTCCACCGGTTCTGCGAGGACTTTAAGGCGCGAGGGGGCACCCTTGTCCAACCCCCTCTCGATCGGGGCTGGGGCCTTTACGCGGTCGTGCGTGATCCTGACGGCAATGAGCTTTTCCTGATGCCCGCGTCCTGAATCCCCCCCAGGTTCCGACGGGAACATCGCCAACACATTAGGGCGCGAGTTGCGCTCCGCACTCTGTGCAGAACCGCTGGGTGACCCCGGCGCCCGCGCCGCAGCGAGGGCATCGTTGCGGGACCGCGGTCGCGTCCCCGGAGAAGGGAGCTTGAGGGTTCAAGGACGAACCACAATCCGTGCAATAGTTCGCCTCGAACGGAGCCTCTCGGCCACATCGTGGGCAGGGGTGGAGAACGCCCCCGGGTCGTGCGGTCCCGGCTCCGCTCCCCGGGAGGCTCGGGGGAAAGGCGGGAGGGATCGCCAATGAGGGGGGTCCTTCTCGGGACGCTCGCCTCCGGGAGGTGACGGCCACCACCACGCCCACCACCAGAAGCACGACCACTCCGACCCCGAAGATGAGGGCCGCTCCGTAGACCAGAATCCCTCGGGGGGGCGGGGCCCCTTGCAGGACGATCGGAGAGGGGCCCGCCCCCCTCACAGAGACGCGCCCGTGAGCGGGCGAAAGGAGCTCGCCGTAGTCGACCTGGACCGTATAATCATAGGTGCCGTTGGGAAGGGGGAGCCCGAAGACCGTTCCGGTCACGTTCTGGGAGAGGGTCCCCCACCCAGTCGCCGAAATCGTGATCCGCCAGAGAGAGGGGGAGCTAAGCCCTTCCATCATGAAGGTCACGGGGTACGTCACGTTGGTAAAGGTCAGGACAGGGGGCCCGTAGGCCGCACCCGTGACGGTGATCTCCCCCTCGTAAGGGACCGCGGTCTCGTGCCACCCGGATACGTCCAGGATTTCGTAGGGGTAGCTTCCGTTCGGGAGCGACATGGTCAGGGAGGCGTGAAGGGTGGTCTCGGGGACCCCGTTGACAACGACCCCCCAAATGGTCCCTGCGGGAAGACCCGTCTCTTCCCAAACCACGGAGTACTCGGCCGGCCCCCGCAGGTGGTCCGTCATATTGCCGGCATCGGGGACCCCCCAACCCGTCAGGAGATCGTACCCCGGACGCGCCGTGTACGCGTAGTTTTCGCCGACGGTCACGTCGTAGAGGGGAGGGAGGGCCAAGGTGCCTTGGAACTCCCGGGTCCCCCATTCATACAGGAGCGGCAGGACGAAGCCAAGCCGGGAGGGGATCCCCGAGAGGGACAGCACCGCATCGATCTCCGCCCAGAGACCCCCGATCACCGGGCTCGCGATCGAGGTGCCCTCGACGCTGTAGAGGCCGGGGGTCCCGTCGATCGTGAGCTCCACGATCGTGTTGTTGGCGATCGCCGCCAGATCGGGAACTCCCCGCCCCCGGTCCAGGAGGAGAGGCTCCGCCTCGCTCGTCAGTTGCCAGGAGGGGGTGGCGAAAGCCCCGGAGATCCCCCCGGTCGTGCCGACCGGTCCTCCCTGGGAGGGGTCCGAGGGAGGAACGTACCAGGCCACCTCGCTCTCGCGCTGGAGGGAGCTTCCCACGAGGAGGGTCGTTCCCCCGACGGCCACGACCCCGTATGTGTCCGTCGCGTCATTGGAGGGATACTGGACCCCTTGGGGATTGGGGTTGTTGGGGATCCATTTCGAGCTGGAGGGGTCGTCCCCGGAATCCCCGGTCGCCGCCAGGACGGTGGTCCCGAGCGCAGCGCATTCCATGAGCGGTTGGGACCATCCGGTCTCGTTGGTGTCCGGACCGCCCCAGGAATTGCTGATGACGCTCACGTTGAGGTTCACGGCGGTGACGAAGGCGTCCAGGAGGTCGGCCAGGGTGGGGGAAGGCCCGTACACATCGTACACCGTAGCTCCGGGGGCGAGGCTCCCGGCCATCTCCAGGTCGAGGGTGTTCTCGATCGTGGCCCCGGTGGTATCGTCGGCAGCGCTCGGGCCGGGAAGGAGAGCCCCGTTCACGGGTTCGGGCACGAGATGGGGGAGGGGCTCTCCCGGGGGAAGGGACTGATTGAAGTAACCGTAGACGTCCGAGGGAACGAACGGCGCCACGGGATCGCCCAGGGAGTTGTTCCCGGACCAGAGGATGGTCGCGAGGGATTCCCCGGCCGGCGCGGTCAGGGAGAGGAGAGGCGTCTCGTTGTACGTCACTTGCAGGTCGCTCCCCCAGATGTTTTGGACCCCGTTCTGGACGATGGGGGGCGGGTACCCGGTGACCATTCTTCGGGAGAGCGGAGCCACGGTCTCCTGAACCCGAAGGGCGGCCACGCTCGCCCTCGCGTAATCGTCCAACCCGTAGAGGCCGTGGACTTTCGTGGCCAACGGGGCCGGCAAGCGCGGCACGCCGGTGAACCCGTAGAAGGAGCCGCGCGAGGGGGTCTGGAGAGTCAGGAACCGGATCCCGAAGGCGTTCCCCACGATCCCGGCAGGTCCGGACACCTCCAGATCAGAGCCATCCGGGAACGTCTGGACCTGGATCCCGGAAAAGGAGGAAAACCAGCTCTGGGCCTCCTCATACAGTTGGCTAGGAAATCCGAATTGTTGCCGGAACTCCCTCAGGGTGAGAAAGTGATGGTAGGCCGGGCTCTCGGGGTCCTGGAGCTGCGACAGCTCCCGGTCCAAACGGTCCACGTTCTGGAACTGGAACTCCACCAGCACGTGGACGGGACCCGAGTACGGTCTCCCCGTCACCGCGGTAGCCGGCCAATCGCGGGGGGCCGGGACGCTCTCGCGAGGGACCTGGAAGAAGGGAGGTCCCAAGGGGAAAGCGGTACCCCGAGAATTTGCCCCCGGAGCGTACGAGGGAGAGGCCCCTCCACCGCCAGGAAAGAGGCCCGCGAGGAGGAGGCCCACCAGAAGGGTTATCGCCAAGGGTCTCGGACCTCGAGAGAAGGAAAATAAGGACCGACCCCGACGCTTCGCGGGCGCCATCCTGGGTGTCCTCCCCTCCCCAACGCGACGCGCGGATTATATCGTACCCTCCCGGCGTTCGCCCGGACCTGCGGAAGGGTCTGACCCTCCCTGAGGGGGAGCTCGGGGTCCCCCGCGCTTGCTCTCGATCGGAACCTTGATCGGACCCTGGAACTCCCCGGGTTGAACCGACCGTTTGCCCCGTCAAGAGCAGGGTGGAGGGGGACCTTCCGAGGCTCCTCTGAGGGCCGGTGAGACAAGAGCCCTCGTCGCGAGCGGTCCGCGTGAGGCCCCCCGGGCCCGATATCAAAGGGATCCGGCGGTTTCATTTAAGGAGGGGACGAATCCCGGACCGCCCGAATATCCCCTTCCTACCCTGGGCGCAAGGTCGATCTTCCAACCCGGGAATCCAGCCCTCTCGAAGAGGGCGAGAGATTACGCGCAAGGGCATACTCTCTGGTCATTTCCGCCCGGGTCTGCAGGCCTCGTGACCGTAGGACTATGGCTCCGTCGTGGGGTCCCGACCGCTTATGAGGACCCTTGCTCCCGCGTGCGTCACGGCCCCTTCGAGGCTCTCGGGTCCGAGCCAGTCGACGTCCGTGCGAAAGACTCCCGGAGGAGGTCGCACCCGCCCCGGAGGCTCTCCGGGGGAGACCTCGCACTCTCGGGAGAGGGGGCGAGCTGCACCGAGAAGGGAATCCCTTCTCCCTAGAGAACCCGGACTCCCGCGCCTCCCCGGGGCATGAGGGAGGCCTCGCACGGGTCGCATTTTCCGGCCGTGCCAACCCCATCGGGCATCATACCTCACAGGACCTTCCCCGTCCGGATACGGGGCGGGGGGGAACCCGCCCCGTCGAAGGAAGGGGTTCAGGTCAGGATCCCCCGGAGCAGACGGTCCCGCCAGCGGTCCCCGGAGAACCGTTCGCGGAGCCTCCACCGCGACGCCAGTCCGTACGCGGAGGGCGCGAAGACGAGGATCACAAACACCAGGGCCAGCATAAGGTCTCCGCCGGGGTCCGTGTATCCCGCGGTGCTCCAGGAGGCCCCGATAGCAGCGGGATAGCCTCCAAAGCCTCCGAAGGCCCAGATGAGGCCCATCACCAGGGCGCTCCACAGGGCCGCGGGTCTCTGGAAGACCCCCAGGATCAAAAAGAGGCCGCCGAAGGTCTCGCCCAACCCCACGAGGGTCCCGAAGAGGACCCAGTTCGTGGTGAGCCACGCGGGAGTGTAGAACATCCCGTCGATAATCCCTTGCATCTGCCCTGTGGCGAAGAGCAGCCATTTGAGGATTCCGTCGAAGAGAAAGATCGCCCCGAACAGTATCCGCATCGCCGAGAGGGTCTTCACCGCTCGGGTCGTCTCCGTCTCCGAGACCGAGGGGACCTGAAAGACCGTCGTGGTCTCCTGTATCCCCGCCGCCGCCATCACGTTCCCTTTCACTGTCGTCATGTTTCCTCCCTCGGGTTCCTGAGAACCCATACCGGACATTGGGAGGCGGCTCCTTGCGGGTTCCCTTCGGAGCGTAAGGAGTGTCGGGAGGCCCCCCACGAGGAAGCTCTGTCCGGGGCATCGTCAATTCTTTACTCTCCCCGGGTCTGGTGCCGGCATGGCACGGGAGGAGGTCGCCGGGGAGGGGGCTGGGGGCGATCCTGACACCACCCGGCGCGTGCAGCGGACCGGAGGCACCTCCCTGGCCGTGACCCTGCCCAAGTCCTGGACTGACGCCATGAACGTCCGGGTGGGAACCCGGTTGCGCTTCGTCGACCGGGGCGGGGGGCGCCTTGAGATTTCCCTCGCCACCACCGACCCCGGACGTCATCCGGCGCCCGAACCCCTCCGCATCGTGGCCACGAATCTCCCGCTCGGCCTGCTCCCTCGCCTCCTCATAGGCTCCTACGTGGTGGGCCACGACCACGTGCGGATTGTGGCGCAGGGGGGCCTCCCGGAATCCCTGCGCCAGGAAATCCGCGGGCTCGCCTCCCGGTTGTTGGGCATGAGCGTCGTCGCCGAATCCCCCGGGGAGGTCGACGTCCAGAACTTCGTGGACCCCACCCGTTACCCCATCTCCCGGATCCTGGACCAGATGGTGCGCCTCGTCCGGGAGGAGATTCGGTTGTGTCGAACGGCCCTGTCCCGTCGGGATCCCCAGCCCCTCACGGATCTTCCCGGGCAGGAGGAGGAGGTGGACCGCCTCTATCTCCTCATGGTTCGCCAGCTCCTCATCGCCTCCGACGATTTCCAGGTGGCCCGCGAGATCGGCGTGGCGAGCCACCACTACCAGATCGGCTACCGCGTCGTGGTGAAGATGCTCGAGGAAGTGGGGGACCTCCTCGCGGAAATCGGGCGAGAACTGGGGGGGTCTCTCGATTCCCTTCGGGAGCTTCCCCCGGGCATTATCGAGGGCCTCGATGGCCTGTTCCAGACGCTGGAGACGCGCCTCGGAACCACCATGGAAGCGTTCACGCACTTCTCCGTGGTCCAGGCCAACGACACGCTCAACGGTCTCGAGGAGGACCTCCCCGGGAACTTGGCTCTTCTCAAGGGCCTCGTCCGCCGGATCCGGGAGGCCACCACGGCCGCCGCGGTGCAGCGGATTGGGTCGAATCTCGTCCAGGCCTTGAGGTTGCTCTCGATAGTGAATGAGATCACCATCAACCGCGCTGTAGAGCCCGAGACGGTGTCCCGGTCGCAGGGAGAGGTGTTTCTGGACACTTCGCGAAAACGCTGAGGACGCCTTCCGGAGACCATTGGTGTCCCCTGTACCCGGAGGATTCCTTGCTTCGCTTCTCATTACACGACCACCAAGAATGGCTGAGGATTCCAGGGCCTAAGTCGGATGGACCTCGTCGCCGGCCGCCGTCGGTCTTAAGGCCCGGTGTCTCGGAATCCCTTGCCCCGCCTCAGGCGCTCCGAGGGTGGGCCGCCACATCGATCGCCGCCCCCACTTCCTCCGGAACCGTGAACGTCTACCTGGACAACGCGAACTTCGGGATGTCCGCGAAGTAACCCTCCCCGGGATTGAGAGGGCGGGCGTGGACGTGGCGAACTGGCTCCCCGGGTTCGCCTTCGCCCACGGACGAACCTCCGCCATCCCGTGGGAGCTCGCCCCGTCCGGCATCAGATAGACCCCAGGATTCGGTGGATATCCCGCGCGCATCCCCTTCAGGTACGCGGGCCCGTTCGCGGAGCGCCTCGTTCGATAGACCACCCGAGTCACCACGCGCGGGGGAAAGACGTTGAGCATGAGGACGGATTCAACCGTTCTGACTCGATGGCGTTCTGGCTTTCGTGCCAAGGGTTCCGGAGCTTCGGGCCTTCTCGATCGTGAGGTTGGGGGCCCGCAGGGCCCCTGCGATCGAGATAGCAGGACCTCGGAGAGTACCTCCGGCCCATTGTCGGTCTCCTTTCCTGACTTTATCCGGAGATCAGCTTGGCCCGAGCCCCGCAGAACGAAGATTCGGGTATCCAAGGTGTCCCCATGTGTTTTCGGTTTAGCCAAACCAGCCCTGACGGAACCTCTCTCGGCTGATGTTCGGATCCCGCACCCGAACTTCCAAGCGTCCGAGTAGCTCGTCGATGGGATC